>Ga0208970_1000066_pt1 | contig 36364 bp, 25 predicted proteins | sample AOAMet2_C49A8_35_2_FD_188078 | JGI IMG/M metagenome (GOLD analysis project Ga0208970, IMG submission 188078) | Ammonia-oxidizing marine microbial communities from Monterey Bay, California, USA - C0912_C49A8_35 (SPAdes) | ecosystem: Environmental > Aquatic > Marine > Intertidal zone | place...
CCGCCGCGGTTTCCTTGATCATGCGGGCCAGTCGCCGCAGGTTCCCCCCGATGTCCGTCATGTTCTTCGGCGCGTGCACGACCGTGTGCCCCGCCGCCTTCAGCTTGTTCTGGAACCGGGTGAACAAATCGTGTGTTTCGTCGCCTTTCTCGTAATAGAGCACCGCCACCCGCAACGCAGGCGGGGCATGATCCTCCGGCAGCACGATCTTGCGGCGACGGCCGGTCCCCATATTCTTCAGCGCCCCCTTCTTCTCGACCAGCTTCAGCGCGGCCTCGATTGTGTTGCGGTTGACGCCCAACTCGTCCTTCAGACGCAGGATGCCCGGCATACTGCCACTCCACTTGCCCCTCAGAATCTCAGAATGCAAGTGCTCCGCGAGCTGTTCGGCGTGGGAAAGAAATCGGATATCCATGATCGCGGTAAACCATCTGTCAAAAGGGGGTGGTTGGCAAATGAATAAAAATCGACAAATTCGTCTGGGGGGGGGCAAGATGCGTGCCAAGTCACGATTAACTCCGGTTTATCCACGGTGGATCGATCCGGTGAGTCGCGAAAAACCAACAAAAAAGAACTAACTACCCAAATAAGAAATATGAAAATTAATCAAAAAATGAAAACAATCCTGCCACTCGCGGCGGCGATGGGATCCCTCGCCTTAGCGACCACCCCAGCCAACGCGGCGCTGTGGACACCCGGCGACATGACAACGGACATGTGGTTTGATGCCGCTGACGCTTCTACTATTACAGATTCGGCTGGATCAGTAAGTCAGTGGGGGGATAAGAGTGGCAATGGAAATCATCTCACGCAGGGAGACGGAGCATTCCAACCTACTACTGGTGCAAATACGATCGGTGGTCTAAATGCAATAAATGCAGCCGGTGATTGGATGAAAGCAACCAGAGGTGCAGGTGAATATACAGGTGAGCAAACTGCTGTTTTTGAGGTGTTGGACATGACCCAGCTTGGCGCAAGTGTCACGGTATATGGATCTGACACGGGTGGGCAAGACTATTCCAGCGCCGCCCACGCAATGTTTGATTATCAAGGTACCACTGGTTATAGAGGAGGTGCGAAATCAGTGATTTCTTCACCAACAGTGGGCACACCTTATGTCTTCAGTTCAGTGTACGATGGTACAAACCATATCAGCTACAAAGACGGAATAGCAGGAACAACTGTGGCAAGTGCTGGTAACTTTGCTTGGGACGAGCTTTACATAAATTCCCGAATTAACGCTGGGGTGGCCACGCCATTAACTGGAAAAAAATATGGTGAGATCATTGTGGTGGTAGGTGGTGTAACAGACTCAGAGCGCGAAACAATAGAAGGCTACCTCGCATGGAAATGGGGTCTTGAAGACAGCTTGGACGCTTTCCACACCTACAAGAACGCCGCTCCCACGGTTGTCCCCGAGCCCACCACCACCGCCCTGCTCGGCCTCGGTGGACTTGCCCTGATCCTCCGCCGCCGCAAGTAACCCGGCCTCGGAAAACCAACCAACATTCCAACCCCACTCTCCGGTCACACGGGGCGTGGGGTTTTTTTGCGCCCTTCGGGCAGTTTGAAGTTTGAAGATGCTGAGGTGGAAACCTCGCGCAGAGCCGCAGAGAGGGATATGGATTCACTCTGGGGCTAGATACTAGCAATGGTACCACATGGCTTGGTGCGTGTTGCCCGATAGGAAGAAATCTTGACGCATATCAAAAAGTAAGATATTCTTACTTCATGACCACGATATTATCCCAAAAAGGGCAACTCGTCCTACCTGCATCTGTGAGGGATCGCCTCAAACTATGCCCAGGGGACGATTTTGAAATATTTATCGAGGATAACGACACCATTCTGCTGAGGCGAATTTCTAGCCCTCCTAATTCAGGATTGGTCGACCTCTTACTCAGTGCCCCAGGAGAGCTGGATATTCCGGATCGTGCCCGCGACTTGCCAACTATCCCACTCATCGAAGACTAGCATGACTGCCTATTTAGTAGATACGAATGTGTGGAGTGAAATCTTGAAGAAGGAGCCTAATTCTCAAGTTATTGCTTGGATGAGGGAGCATGAGGCATCACTCTACGTCTCTACCGTGACGATCGGAGAACTCAAATACGGAATTGATCGTTTAGCTGATGGAAGACGTAAGAGAGCGTTTCAGACGTGGCTCACGGTGCTCATTGCCCGGATGCAAGGCCGTGTTTTGAATTATAATACCTCGGTAGCAACCATCTGGGGACAGTTGCAGGCGAAGTCTGAGCGCAAAGGCATCCGTCTTCCAAGCCTTGACAGCCAAATTGCAGCAACCGCTCTTCGGCACTCGCTGGTGGTGGCAACTAGAAACGAGAAAGATTTCAACCACACGGGATTGAAGACAAAGAACCCCTTCAATGCCTAGCATAAGAGCGGGGTCCGTGGATTGTGGATTGGCTTTCTGGACGCCGTCGCCGCAAGTAACCCGGCCCCGGCAGAGGAAAGGGAAAACCAACCATCCTTCCAACCCCACTCCCCGGTCACACGGGGCGTGGGATTTTTCGTTTGGGTAGGGTCAGCTCGCCGAGCTGACCGCCATGTTAGAACGGTCGCCTCGGCGAGGCGACCCTACCGGCGCCTGCGTTTGTTAGGCTTCGGTTTTGGTTTTGACCTGCCCGATTTCTCAAACCGATCCCCCGAGTGGCGGCGGGGTTTTCTGGTGTCGGACCGTTTGCCTTTTTCCGGTTCGGGAGCGGGTTTGTTGTAGTTGAAGCCGTCGACGAATTTTTTCTTTAGCGTCTTGCCGATGTGGCGCTCCAGCTTTTTGAGTCGTTCGCCATCGTTTGATGTTAGAAAAGTGATTGCGCAGCCTTCGTTCCCTGCCCTGCCCGTTCGGCCGATGCGGTGGATGTAGTCGTCATTTTGCCTTGGGAAATCAAAATTGATCACGTGGGTGACGTCTTGGATGTCAAGTCCGCGTGCGGCGATGTCGGTGGCGACCAAGACCCGTAGCTTATGCGCCTTAAAATTCTTCAGCGTGCGCAAGCGGTGATTTTGTGAGCAGTCGCCGTGGATGGCATCGGCGGCGATATCGACATTGTAGAGTATCTTTGCCAAGGCGTCGGCGTCCTCACGGGTTTTGACAAAGGCAATGACGGAAAATAGTTGGTGGTCATCGAGCAGCTTGATGAGCAGCTTTGCCTTCAAGTGCTGTTCCACCGGGTAGAGCAGCTGCTCGACGGTTTCTGCCGGGTTACTGCGATCGCCCACTTCGATGGTCACTGGGTCCTTGAGGGCTTTTTTTGCCAATCGCTCGACTTGATCCGGCAGTGTTGCCGAGAACAGCAGGCTCTGTCTGCGCTTGGGCAGGCTGGCGGTGATTTTCTCAATGTCCGGCATGAACCCCATATCCAACATCCGGTCCGCCTCATCCAGAACCAGATGGGTCAGTTTCCCGAAAGTGGCGTGCCCTGCCTCCATCAACGCCATTAGTCGGCCCGGAGTTGCGATGACGACATCCACGTTGCTCTCGAGCTTTTCGATCTGATGTTTCTCACTCGCCCCACCAATGACGACGACGGTGCGTAGGTTGGTGTATTTTCCGTAGGTGCGGATGCTTTCGTTGATCTGCATGACCAGCTCGCGCGTGGGTGCGATGATCAGCACACGCGCGCCCCGGCTCTCTTGATCGTGACTTTTCTGACAGAGCTCGGAAAGCAACGGCAGGGTGAATGCGGCAGTCTTTCCCGTGCCCGTCTGCGCCAGACCAATCAGATCACGCCCGTTCAGAATGTGCGGGATGGTTTTCGCCTGAACGGGTGTAGGCGTGGTGTAATCCGCATCATCAACTGCCTGCTGAATACGCGTGTGGAGCCCGAGTGACTGGAATGACATACCCGCTCCGTAGGGGGGAATGCGGAAACTGCAAGGATTATCACTTACCTTTCTTGCGTCTCTTAGCCCCTTCAGGCACACCGCTTTTTTGGAGCAAAGGTGGTTTTTTACCGGAAACGGGAGCAACACCTCTCTTGAGCCGACCCTGTTCCTTTGTCAGTTTGAACCACAACTCGGACAGCTGCTTCACCTTCTCGGGATGCTTGTCCGCAAGGTTATTCATTTCCGTGCCGTCCTTGACGATGTTGTAGAGCTCCCATTGGGTCGCCCGGTGTGTAACGAGCTTCCAGTCGCCCTGAATGATCGCGCGGTTGGTATTGTAACGGAAAAACAGCGTGTCGTGAGGCTTGCGGACTTTTCCTTCAAAGATTGGTTTCAGCGACTTACCTTGCAACGGCTCCAGCTCAATCCCCGGCCAGGACTTCGGGTATTCGGTGCCCGCGAGGTCGATACAAGTCGCCATGTAATCGATCAAATGCGCACGCTGCGGCGTGACGCTACCGGGTTTAGCTTTGATGCCCTTCGGCCAGTGCGCAATCATCGGTGAATTGACGCCACCGCCGTGCTGATTCTGTTTGTGAAGTCGGAACGGCACGTTGCCAACGTGCGACCAACCAGTATCGTAGCACCAGTAGGACTCCGGGTTCCACGGGTCTTTGTCGCCATTTCTTGTGCGATCAAATGGACAGGCTCCATTGTCCGAGCAGATCATGATCAGGGTGTTGTCGTAGCTTTTTTTCGCCTTGAGAAACTGAATCAGCTTACCCGTTGTCTGATCGATGCTGTCAACCATTCCGGCAAATGCCATCATGCGGCGGACATCCCATGCTTTCTCTTTATCTGTTAGAGAACTCCATGCGGGAACGAGTTTGGGTCGGGATGCTTGTTTCCAATCTTTCGGGATCAGGCCCATATTGATCTGCTTCTGATGGCGCGCCTTCCTGAGTTGATCCCAACCAGCTTCGTAAACACCCTGGTATTTATCATAGTCCGCCTTTTTCACATGCAGCGGGTAATGCGGGGCGTTGTGCGCGATGTAGAGAAAAAATGGCTTATCAGGCGACTCTTTGATCGTCTCGCCGAGGAACCTGGTCGCATATTCGATATTCGCGTCCGTGGTGTAGAAATCATCACCAAAATCCGACCACGACTTACCATTGAGACGGAATGTTTTGTCGCCTTTGAAAAAATTCGTCGCACCAGACAGGTGGCCAAAATATTTCTCGAACCCACGATCCGTTGGCTCCTTAGCAAGGTGCCATTTACCGACCATCATCGTGGCGTAGCCTGCCTTTTTCATCACCTCCGCAATGGTCACTCCTCGGTTCAATTTTGAATCGCCTGCCTGATCACTGTAGAGACCTGTGAGAAGGGAGACACGTGACGAATGGCATTTTGCCGTGTTATGGAACTGCTGAAAACGGATGCCATTTTCAGCCAATTTATCAATGTGAGGTGTCTTAATTTCACTGCCGTAACAACCAAAGTCCGAGTAGCCGAGATCATCGACCATCATGATGATAATGTTCGGGCGAGTCTCCGCCTGCACAAGGGACACGCATACTAGCCATAGCACACCGATCGATCTTACCGCTTGATTGTTCATATATCTTCCACCAGCATGGAGATTATGAATATTTATTCACGCAGAAAATTTCTTGGCACCATGGGATTCGGCTCCATCGCTTATACCACGTCAGGTGCATTCGCCGAGCTCGTGCAGACTCCGCCGCAGACCGAGGGTCCATTTTACCCAAATAAACTGCCGCTCGATACCGACAACGACCTTATCATCATCAACGATAAGTTAAAACCATCCGTCGGGCAAATCACCCATCTCTCGGGCAAGGTTCTCGATATCAAAGGCAACCCCGTCCGCAACGCACTCGTCGAGATCTGGCAGGTTGATAACAACGCCGCCTACATCCACACACGCGACCCCAGAAACAAAAATCACGATGGCAATTTTCAGGGGTTTGGCCGATTTCTCACCGGCAGCAAAGGCGAGTATTATTTTCGTACGATCAAACCTGTTTCCTACCCCGGTCGTGCGCCGCACATCCACGTAGCCGTTAAACTTAAAGGCAAAAAACGGCTGGTCACTCAGTGCTATATCAAAGGGCACGAGCAGAACATGCGTGATGGTCTAATACGCCGCATCAAAGACCCTAAACAGCGCGCCTCCGTGATGGTGGATTTTCAAGCCATCAAAGGCTCAAAAATCAACGAGCTGCAAGGCAAATTCGATATCGTTCTCGGTTTCACGCCCGAGGACCAGCACTAGACACCACTTTTCTGAAACAATCGGGCAACCATCGGGGTAACATTGTCATCCCCCCAATTCACTCAATATGCAACGTCGCAGTTTTCTTAAAATCCTAGGTGCCTCATCGGTCACACCCGCAGCGCTCACCGCAGCCACCAGTAAACCCAATCCAAGTGACATCCTTGTCGATGCCGCGACTTTTTCCAATACGGGCGGCTGGGTCGTAGATCCGCAGTTCATCGAGCAAATGGGATCGCCCTATCTACTCGCTCACGGCATGGGCATACCCGTCGCCAACGCATCAACCACAATAAACGCCAAGAATACAGGCGAATACCATGTCTGGGTCCGAACAAAAAACTGGTGCCCCGGCGATTGGGAAGCACCTGGAAGATTCCAAATCGCTATAGACGGCAAAAAATTAAAAACTACCTTCGGCACCGAGGACGGATGGGCATGGCAAAAGGGCGACAGCATCGATCTCACCAAAGGCAAAAACAAACTAGAGTTGATCGATCTCACTGGTTTTGATGGCCGCTGCGACGCCATCTTCTTCACCGAGGATAAAGATTTCACTCCACCCAACAAACTCGACGAACTCACCACATGGAGAAGACGCCAGCACGGGTTGAGCATCGACGTCGATGAGACTCATGACTTCGATCTGGTCATCGTTGGAGGTGGTATCGCAGGCTGCGGAGCCGCACTCGCAGCGGATGAACAAGGGCTGAAAGTCGCACTCATCCAGAACCGTCCTGTCCTCGGCGGCAATGCAAGTAAAGAGATCCGTGTCCACACCCTCGGCATCCACGGCAAAGTTTCCCGTATCCTGAAAAAAATCGACACCAAACACTGGCCCAATAATTCTCCCGACGCCATTAAAGACGATGCCAAACGCCACGCCTCGTTAGAAGCAGCCAAAAACGTCACCCTGTTCCTCGATTACTCAGTCACAGATCTAGAAATGGACGGCAAGTCAATCGCTAGCGTCGAGGCTCGCAGTAATACGGCCAACAAAAGAATCCGCGTCAAAGCCACCCAGTTCATCGACTGCTCAGGCGACGGCATCATCGGGTTCAAGGCAGGTGCCACCTTCCGCTACGGCCGCGAGTCCAAGGACGAATTTGGCGAGGCATGGGACAAATTCGGAGAGTTATGGAGCCCTAAGGAAAAAGACAACCGCGTGATGGGAACCACAGTCATGTGGCGCAGTGCACAAGGTAAACAAGCCAACACATTCCCATCCACTCCATGGGCGAAAGATGTCGCCAAAACCTACGCCGAGAAAAAAAGCGAGTGGTATTGGGAATACTCGGATAACGATAAACATCAAGTCGACGATGCTGAAGCCATTCGCGACCACATGTTACGCGCAGTTTACGGCAATTTCTCCAATGTAAAAAAGAATCCCATCAACGCTCAGCTTAAACTCGAATGGGTGGCATACATCGGCGGCAAAAGGGAATCACGCAGAATTGTTGGTGACCATATCTACACCCAAAAAGACGTCACAAACCTAACCAACTTCGCCGACAGCGTGGTCATCGAAAAACGCGAAATCGATGTTCACTACCAAAAGAAACTGAAGGGTTTCGTTGTTGATTTCATTTCTAAGGCCTTATTCTTGAAACTCAAAGGGCACTACCATATCCCCTTCCGCTCTCTCTACTCAAAAGATGTTCCCAACCTGATGATGGCCGGCCGATGCTTCAGTTGCTCGCATATCGGATTGGGAGGACCGCGTGTGATGAATACCTGCGGTCAGATGGGTATAGCCACAGGCTACGCCGCAGCACTCTGCAAAAAATATAACACCAATCCTCGTGGTATCACTAAAAATCACATCAAAGAGCTTCGCAAACTGATCGGATTCAAGTAGGAAACTGACGTTGAAACGCTTCCTCTACATCGCCCTCCTATTTCAGTTCCTCGTTTTGTTAGGAACAGGAGTTCTGCGTTTTGTGATTCCTTTTAGCATCGAACTAAGCCGATTGCACATCTTCGCAGGTGCCGCGACCGGCACATTGATTCTCATCCATATTGTAGATCGGTTACGCCTTCTCAAACTCAAATTCAAACCACGCAACGGTAAAAAAACCTGGGTGATCCCTGTTGTCTCGCTCCTAGCATGTGCAGTGTTCTGGCTCGCCGCATGGTACGGCGCACCAGGAGTTTCTCATCTGATGAATCTCAGTTACGAGCAACGAAACCACGCTGCCATTTTCCGACTCCAAGACAACATCGCTAGCAAAGAAAACAGCTCGTTCCTGCGCACCGTCAAATTATCATCTACCGGCGCATCTATCGATATTGAATTGCTCTGGGGAAATAATCCCAACGGTTCAGCCGTCGCTATCTGGGCAGAAACCAAGTCGGGCAGTATTATCGAAACCCTCTACCTAACAGGATCACTAAAATACAGCGAGTCTCACGACTGGGAAGGGGGCACAGCTAAACGCGGCGAAACCCTCCCTGTCTGGCGCCACCGCTACACCGCCGTGTGTGGCGTCGATCCCTTTGGTGAGGTTGACCTCATTTCACAACCAACCGTCAACCACCAGTGGTTACTCGACCAGAAACTCGATGAAGCCAAAGAGGGATTTGTTATCTACGTCGAAGTCAATCTCCCGGGAGATCGCACCCCATCGATTATCTATGCTGCCAATATCGAACCTGAAACCCAGAACCCCTACACCCTACTCAACTTACTCGCTCACAGTGGCGGTAGCCAAAAAGATGGTGAACTGAACTACAACCTCAATGAGCTTCCCATGAAGCATGATATCATTGAACGTATTCTCTTAAAAACCCGCTGGAATCAGTAAAACCGACCCAAGGACAACATCATTTTTTTATTGGCGGTATCATCAAATCCAATAATCTCAATCAAGACAGCAATTTAACCTATCCATTTCCATCATGAAAACTATATCCACAATCTTACTCGCCAGCTTCTCCACTTGCTTATTTATCAGTGCCCATGAAGGACACAAACACGCCCCAAAAGGACACGCCTTCACTGAGGTTGTTCGCACCGGGCAAAATGCGTTCATCTACGAAACCACCCCCGGATTTGGAAAAATCCCCAATGGAGCCAAACTCGGCCCAACTCATGGAGGAGTCGCCGTTGACAAAAATGGACTGATTTATACCAGCACCGACGGCGAGCAATCTATCGCTGTATTCAAACCAGACGGTACTTTCGTGAAGGCAATGTCCCCCGAACTCAAAGGTATTCATGGGCTTAATATTGTCACTGAGGGGGACAAGCAGTTCATCTACTGCGCACAACTCAAGAAAAACCGCGTCGTAAAGCTCGACCTTGAGGGCAATATTACACTGACTATCCCCAACGAAAATACCGGAGAAATTCCCGGTGGCACTAAAGGCCTCACTGCCGTTGCTGCAGCACCAGATGGATCGATATTCATCAGCATGGGATACGGATCTAACAAAATCCATAAGTTCGATAAAACAGGTAAGCTCATCAAATCATGGGGCGGCCGAGGTAAGGAGGAAAAACTCTACAGCACACCTCACGGTCTTGGTATCGACATGCGCTATGATCAACCCCGCCTGCTGGTTTGTGACCGTGCCAAACGCCGCCTGGTTCACCTCGATCTGGACGGTAACTGGATCGGTGTGCACACCACAGGATTGCGCAGGCCATGCGCAGTTTCTTTCCATGGCAACCACGCTGCCATTGCCGAACTTGAGGCACGCGTTGCCATCGTCAACAAAGAAGGCAAAGTCGTTTCTGTCGTCGGCGACAACCCAAATAAAAAACAGTGGGCAAACTTCAGAGTAGCACCCGCTGACCAAAAATCTGGCATATTTACAGCCCCCCACGGACTAAGCTTCGATAAAGCTGGCAATCTTTACGTACAGGACTGGAATGCTACAGGCCGCCTCACCAAACTTAATCGAGTTCACGAGTCAGATTAACACATTGCTAAACAAAGACGAGCTGCATAGAATCATCAATCTAATTCACTAACAACTATGCCACGAGTCACTATCTCAGAACCGGGAAAGACCCCGCAGCCATATCGCTTTAAGTTGGAACGTAAGATCGTCAAGATCGGACGCAGCAGCGAGAGCGACATCATCATTGATTGTGGATCTGCTTCCACGAACCACTGCACGATGGAACGTGTTGATGGTGGTTATATCCTACGAGACAACGATTCAACGAATGGGATCAAGCAGGATGATACCTTAATGAGTGTCATCGACCTTTTCGACGACATGCAAGTTCTCATTGGCGATGTGCCGATGAAATTTCAGCTATCAGAGTCTGAGATTCAAGACATATCAGAGGAAGAATTCAGCACTCATCAAAAAAAGAAACTCCCTCCAAGTCACCCTAAAAAAAATGAGGTGACTCTGCCCCGCAAAACCTCACCGTCGCCCAGTACACCACGCTCACAGCGCCCGCTCCCAACGGTGCAAAAAAACACACCCCCTATGAATGCTTTCGTGGTATTCATCCTCATGATTGTCGCGATTGTCGCAGGTATGACGATACGCCACTACAAAGAAACCGGAAACATCCTACCTGTTATCTGGATGGAGGGAAAATCTGGCAAATTACCAGCCGACACTGCAATAAAGAAAGCATTAGACGAGGAGGAAAACGAGTAGTCGTAGCATGCCCTCATGTGGCCATAAACGTTTATAAGTTGTGCCAAATTCAAAATATGAACTCGCACAATTGAAACCATCACCACATGCGCCCCTAGCTATTTAGTCTGACACACATCACGGTCATACCTGCTATTTACGAGACCCTCATGAACACAGTTAGTCTTGGCCAGAGACCTATCCAGACTAAACCATCTCTGGCATCACCGCCTTCTCAAGCCATTCAGCAAGCTCAATCACACGCTCTGAACCAATCGGCGCAGAGAATAGAACTCCAAGTGTGAGTATACCGTCTCGGCCTTGTATGGACACTACTTCCAACGTTATAGCTGCTGCTATCTTGACGTGAAAATTCCTGACCACCGCGGATTTCACGGATTGCCTATGCGCGGTGTAAGATGCATTTGCCATCGTTCTTGCCACCTGAATAAGTTTAGGATTCTTCACTTCATCAATGATCACTTGACCTTTGCTATCAATCAGAAACATAGCACGCGCACCAAGGTTCTCCCTAACAATCAAACTGAACTCAGATAGACGATCAAATGATGGCCCTCGTGGATCACTCCTCTGACCAGATACAACTGCGCCATCTAGCTGCGCAGCATGCCCCAGCATACCACTACCCTTTGCGACCCGCTGAGCCTCTGCTAATGGGCTTTTCCGAGCTTGTCGCTGCTGCGGCAGCTCCTGCGGCGATAGATCCTCCACATGATCTGAACAAGATGAATCGCCAAAACCCTCAAAATCCTCGCCAAAACCGGCATCCATTACGCTGGCACCATCCACAGGCGCAGGAGTCATCAGATCCTCCGCCATGCGGCGCACCTCCTTGGCATCAAGCCATGACTGAACGTAATCCATTTGTTATCTGATGTAAGGTGAAAATTTAGCTTCAATCTCGGATCGCAAACCATCAAAAACTGCCAACACACTGGCACCCTCTTCCATCACCCCAGCAGGAAGACCTTTAGCACTGGCCTTAAGGAAAATATCTTCACGCGGAATGACATTTTTCATGACCATGTTTTGCGGCAGAAGATTCCTCAATGCTTGAACCGCCTCCAAGCTCTCCGCCAGATGATTCTGCACCATAGTCATAACGACCCCTAGGACATTCAACCGCGGGTTCACAACTCGCATACGCGTCAACGCCTCAAGCATTTTAGGTATCGACCGCACCCCCAACGGCTCAGCTTGCTGGGGAACAATCACCGAGTCACACACGGCAAGCACATCGGCGGTGACACCAAACAAACCTGCCGCCGTATCAATGATGCACACCTCATAGCCATCTGTAGCTGCCATATTAAAAAATGTCTTCACACGATGTATTGAGTCCCCAATACCACTACCTAGCTCATAATCACTGCTCTGCCCCGCTGGCACCAAACTCAGTGTTGGCATGCGAGTTGGAACAATAAGTTGATCAAACGGAACTTCATGATCTGCAATCACATCATAAAAACCATTGAGCTTACGCGATTGCCGGGTAAGCGACAGGCCTACCGATCCTTGAGGGTCCGCATCTACAAGCAACGTGCGCATGCCGCCCCGGGCAAAAGCGTGGGCAAGGTTTATCGATACGGTGGTTTTACCCACCCCTCCTTTTTGGCTGGAAACGGCTATCGTGATCACAATAATAAAAGCTGCCAGACTCTAGCGTGCACGCTCAGTATGACAAAAGTATTTTCTCCCAGAAAAGAAAATAATTTATCTACCCCCCTAAATCTCATCCATTTTTTTGGTGCATACTATGCAGATCCGTCTAGTATCGCGCCAACTATCCAATTTCCGTTTATTCCCAATGTTGATCCCCGCCCATGCACACCCCTATTATCTGCGCAAATCACTATGGGCAACCGGTATAGCAACCTCACTACTGGCCTTCAGTGCCTGCAAAAAGAATACCCCTCTCGATGCCAAAAATGAGACGCATGCAGATGAGCAAGAACAAACTGCAGTTAGCGTTGAAGAGAATAATCTCGGAACCAAGCAAAGCAGCTTACTTGCCACTGCCTCAAAGTCACCCATTCACTGGCAGCCCTGGAATAGCCGTGTATTCGAAAATGCTAAGCAAGACCATAAAACCGTCTTTGCTGTTATCGGATCAGGCCATGAACCTGAAACTTTGGCCGTGCTCGAGCAACTCAATCAGTCGTTACCCACTTGCAAAATCCTCAACAGCCACCATATCAATGTACTGATCGACAGTAGCCATGACCCGGCCATAGAGTTTTTTACGTCATCACTCTGCATGGCATCAGGTGATTATAAACAGGGTCCATTGTTAATTTGGTTCTCTTACAATGGACACCCAATATCCTGGAAATCAGCATACACATACAACGATGCTAGTATTTGTGAACTGATTTCCCGTATGTCTCATACCGTGCACCGCATGTGGAAAGATGATGCGGAATATGTTCTTAATAATAGCAAAGTAGACTTCAACAATAAATGGAGGAACGTCACTCACAAACAAGCCAACAAATGGAATAATCAATTCCCTTCACAGGCCATCCGCCAGATAGCGTCATACTACGACCCCACATCAAACAATATTGACAAAATAGGTAGGCTCAATGCCGCACGCTACATTAACTTGTTGATAAAAGCGTCCACCAGTGGTGCCAGCACCAAAAGCCAACAACTACGGTATGGAGGCATTGCCAGAATCTCTGCACAGAGCACTCTGATTTATGGCCTTATCGACCCGCTCGACGGAGGTGTCTACGATGGCGTGCAAAGAACCTCCCTCTCTCTACCAATTTTTGCTAAAAGCCTTAAGACCCAGGCTCTCAGCATGGCGGCCCTCTACAATCTCTATCAACTAACTGAGGATGAAATCTACCTAAAATCGGCAGACGACATCAAGGCATACACTGAAAAGAGCCTCAGACAATCCAGCGGCGACTATTCTCAAGGTATCGTGTATCAAAAAAACAACACAGTCGGCAATCAATGCACTTGGACACTAGAGGAACTGGAGACAGCACTAACAGAAGAAGAACTTCGTGTGTGTAAATACGCATTTGACATTCGTGGACTGGGTAACGTACCCCTCATCGATGATATTAACAGATACTATTTCAGGAAAAACACACTCACATGGAAGACCACCAGAGCTAAGCTAGCAAAAAAAATAAACCTCGACCGTAGCCAACTCAACACCCTGTTAGAATCCATCTTAAAAAAACTCAGCAAGATACGCACTGACCGAGGCCCCGTCATTTTTAGAGAAAATCTATGCTCTTCAAAATCGCTCTCACTATATACCAGCGCCCTAGTCACAGCCTACCGAGCTACAGGAGATGAATCCCACCTACAAGACGCTCTTAGGGTTATTGCACACATAAAAGAGAACTTTATAGGGGAGTCAGGCTGGCTCCATGAATCTAGGTTCTACGGTAAACTTTCATCGACTAAAGCAAGCGCCACGGCCCATGCACTCGTCTGCGATGCTGCACTTGACCTGCATGAGGCCACCTATGATCCAAGCTATCTACAAATGGCTCAAGAAATTCATACCCAGATGGGTAACAAACTCTCTGGTGAAGTGCTACATCCTCTCTACGAATATGATTTTTCCTTATTCCCTACTCACTACCGTGTAGCACACTCACACACTAGTACTAACATCAACAACTTCTCCAGTTGGGTAATCGCATGGTCAAATTCAAAAAGACTACTGAAATACGAAAATGATGCATATCTGAGAAAGCAAATGGTAGCATTGGAGAATAGTCTATCCAAACAAGTTAACCTGCCCGCAATCATGCTTGTAGATTACCTCACAGAATATTCAGCCCTCCAAAATGCGATAGTTTATCACCATGGGGAGGCTAATAAAGAACTTCATGCCACAGCAATTCGCCGTCCTTGCCAGATCATCATCATGAGCAAGAACACACATCCAGACCTGAATGAAAAAGTTCCCAAGGGCTCTGCTGCTGTGGTCTACCGAGGAAAACTCGTCGGCGTTACCAGCCAAGCGTCCGAACTCAGAAGCTGGCTGAAATAATTTAATTCTATAGTATAACACAAATATCATGCATAATTATTGGAAAACCATGTGCCTATCAACATTACTTTGCACGGCACTGCACGCTGACACTATTGTCCTGAAATCGGGCAAGAAACACATAGGACGAGTCATTTCTGAAAACTCAACAAGCTATCTCTTTGAAATCGATGTGACCGACTCCATCAAGGACGAACGTCGTATTCCAAAAGATAAAGTAAAAGAAATCATTCAGGAAAGCATCGAATCAAAGGACTTCAAGCTAGTTGCATCTCTGGTTCCCACGCGCGATCTCCAACCCGCCACCGCTTACCCAAAACGCATCAAAATCACAAAAACTTTTATTAGAAAGTTTCCAAACTCTAAGCATAACGAAAAAGTAAAAAAAATCCTCACTACTCTGGAAAATGAGCACAACACAATTGTAAACGGAGGAATCAAGCTAGATGGCCAGTTAATATCCCGCCAAGATAAAGAGGCAAACGCCTACGACATCGATGCGCGCATGTTATTACTCGACATTCAACGACATGCAGCCGCAAGACGCTACCATCAAGCACTAAGAAAATGGGAAGTTTTACAGTCGGATTACCGCAATTCAACATCTTTCAAAAGTGCCATACCCATCGCAAAACGCATCATCTACAGCTATCAAAAAACTCTCAAATCATTGCTGGATACCCTCGATGAGCGAGCAGCTGAACGCAAATCCGCCATGAGCAGTATGAGTGCTAATGATCGTGAACGCACCGAGCTAGCCCTGGTAGAACAACAAAGAAGATATGCAGCCCAGATAGGCAGAGAAAAAGCGAAGTCACGCATCAAATGGTTGACCGTCGATACCTATGACAAAGCATCAATTTCTCATAATTATCGACAGACAACCTCTTCGCTTAAGTCAATTGCCTCACTATCGAGAACCAAACAAAAAGAGCTCAAACTTGCTGGCCCAAGTTACCGTGACGCTTGGATGGCGCTCGCTAAAGGCGACCTTAAAGATGCCGAACTCCACCTCAAAACCCTGCAGTCACTCAGAATACCAAAACAATATTTAACACCTCTACAGACAAAGCTAAAAGAAAACCGCGCTGCCATGCAGATAGCAATTAAAGAGGCTAAGAAGAATGCCGAAGCAGAAAAATCACGACAGAACAAACTTAATAAAGAAGCTGCAGATGGAGTGGGAAAAAATAAAAACGGACAGACACAAGAGCCAAAACCATAAACAGCACCGATAACCCGCACACAAATTGGCATTGCTAATTGCCAACTAAATAGCCACTATGCTGGTGAGCCGACATGACCACATCCAACTCACAGAACCGCACTGCAAGCCAAGAACGGCAAACGGCTGAAACATCAATCAGTGTTGCCATCGACCTCGACGGCAGTGGCTCCACAGATATTTCCACCGGCATCCCATTTTTTGACCACATGCTCACCCTACTGGGCAAGCACAGCTTGATCGATCTTACGGTAAAAGCAGATGGCGATATCGATGTCGATGCACACCACACCGTCGAGGACACTGGTATCGTGCTCGGTGAGTGCATCCGCGAAGCGCTCGGCGATAAAAAAGGTATCCGCCGCTACGGTATGGCCTACCTGCCGATGGATGAAACTCTAAGCCGCTGTGTGATCGATCTCAGCAATCGACCCCACCTCGAATTTCGTGCCCCAGTATCCACTCCCGACGCTCCCAATCTCCCGTTTACCCTGGTCGAAGAGTTCTTCCGCGCGATAACCAATAACCTGCGGGCTAATATCCATGTTGAGCTTCTCTACGGTCGCGATGGCCACCACATTGCCGAGTCAATGTTTAAGGCACTGGCGCGCTCACTGCGCCAAGCCGCCGAGATCGACCCACGTGAAACCGGCATCCCCAGCACCAAAAAAGCACTCTAGCAGATGATCAAAGTCGGAATCGTCGATTACGGTCGTGGCAACATTCGAAGTGTAGAAAATGCCTTTCATGCCATTGGCGCGGATGCCGTGCTGATCCGTACACCCGCAGAATTAGAGAATATCACTCACCTCGTCGTTCCTGGCCAAGGAGAATTTGGTGACTGCGCAGCAAATCTCAAAAAACAAGGGATGTTTGCGCCGATCCAAGATTGGGCAGCGAAAGATCGCCCATTCCTAGGTATCTGCGTTGGATACCAACTGATCTTTGAACATGGAGAGGAGTCCCCAGATGCGGAAGGATTTTGTATTCTGAGAGGTTCAGTTAAACGCTTCCCTGATGTCGGACTGAAGATTCCCCACATGGGTTGGAACTCGGTCAAACTAACCGACCCCATGCACACGCTATGGAACGACATGCCGGATAACCCATTTTTTTACTTCGTCCACTCCTACTACCCGGAACCAAATGATACAGAATACATCGCGGCAACATGCGATTACGCTCTTCCATTTGCAGCCGCAGTGATTCGCGGCAATTTAGTAGCTACTCAGTTCCACCCAGAGAAAAGTCAGCACAACGGTTTAAGATTGTTGAGAAACTTCCTCTCCATGTGCAGCTAATCTGTGATTTATATTTAGGCTGGTGCCACCCTGAATAAGGCACCAAATGCTCTGCCACATATTTTACGGCAGACGTACAGAACATGGCACGTAAGATTATAGATCAGATATTATCTTAATCTGTGTATCAAAATCATATTATTCAGCAATTCATCATCACCATAAATGATGATGAAAAACTCCTATTCCATGATTTATATAGAAAATTTTGCAACTACTCCCGAAAGTCTGTGTTAATTATATTATACATTTCATTATGAAAATTATTCTCACCATCCTAGGCTCACTTGCCATCGCTTCAGCTCTCTCTGCTAAGGAGTTTTCCCAGCAAACCGTTCGCAGTACGAGTAATCAAATCGATCAGCTAGTCGCTGCCCATCTGCAGAAAAATGATGTTATGGCAAATCCGGTGATTGACGACGGCACTTTCGTCCGCCGCGCATATATCGCCATAACAGGCCGTATCCCCACCGCCGACGAAGCCCGCACCTTCCTTACCAATAAAGATACCAACAAACGACGCTCTTTGGTCGATGACCTAATTCACTCAAAAGGCCACGAGTCCACCATGTTCAACTTCTGGGCAGATCTACTCCGCCTGAAAACCAATGAGGAAAATTACGGACTCGGTTGGCACGTCTGGATCCGCAAAGCCGTGGAAGACAATATGCCATATGACAAATTCGTCCACGCCATGATCAGCTCAGAGGGAACCGCTGCTGACAACCCCGCCGTGGGCTATTACGTCCGCGACCGCGGTATGCTCTTAGACAACATCAGCAACACCGCACAGGTCTTCCTTGGCACTCAAATCGGCTGCGCCCAGTGCCACGACCACCCGTTCGAGGACGTCACTCAAAAGCAGTATTACGAATTCGCCGCCTTCGCCGGAGGCACAGTCTACAGGAGCCAAGCTGCTAATGACCTCGTTCGCAAAATGACCATGCACACCATGAAGGAAAATGGCGCTAACATCAGTGACCGACGCAACAAGAAAAAGCGTGGAAACAATATGGGCATGGCAAAAAAAACAGGCCGCGACTACGCCAATATCTTCAAATACTACCAGCGCAATTCCGTCACAGACAGCCCTAGCCAAAAGCTCAAACTCCCGCACGATTACCAATACAACGACGGCAAACCCGGTGAAGTCGTCGCCCCAAAAACGTATTTCGGTGCCTCCGTCAGCAACGTCAAACCCGAAGAACGCCGCAAGGTCTTTGCCGACTGGATCACCAGCCGCGATAACCCCTACTTCACCAAGGTTATCGTCAACCGCCTGTGGTCCGAAGTCTTTGGCCGTGGCATCGTCGAACCCGTCGACGACTGGTCGGAGACAACCACCGTCTCCCACCCCGAACTCATCGACTACCTCAGCAAGGTAATGGTTGCCACCGATTACGATGTGAAGCAATTCATGCGCGTGCTCTACCACACCCGCCTGTTCGAAAGCGCCGTCGCCGCACAGGAAGCAAAAATGGGCGCAAGCTTCGATTTCCGTGGACCAGTCCTGCGCCGCATGTCCGCCGAGGAAATCCACGACTCGTTCATCACTCTCGAGTTCGGTAATAAAGACAGCACCGTCAACCGCAAGATGGAGACCCAATGGGAAAGCTACGTTGAAAGCACCAAAAAACTCTTCAGCATGCCCGTCACCCAGCTCATCGCCCTGAACAAAGCGACCGATCAGGCAGAAAAAAAATTCTACGCCGACCGCTCCGCCGCTCGTAAGCTCAAGGTTGCCATGGATAAAGCCAAAGCCGAAGGCAATACCGAAAAAGCCAACAAGCTACAGGCCGAACTGCGCCAAAAATACTCCAAAGCAAAACGTAAATCTGACTCAATGAGCATGCAAGGAGGCCAGAGCGCCATGGTCAGTATGGTCATGCAACGCGCCCTTCGCAGCCGCGGAAGTCTCACCCTTCGCGCATCTGAAAAAGCCGCACCGTCTAGACCAGAAGGATTCATGCGCCAGTTCGGATCCTCTGACCGCGAGGCCCCCGAAGGCTCTCACACCCAGGCATCCATCCCACAGGTTCTCACCCTGCTCAATGGCCGTGAAGTATCCTCCATGACCGATGGCAAAGGCCTTCTCGCTCGCAACCTACGCGATGCAAGATCATCCTCTGAGAAACTTAACACCCTGTTCCTCTCCATCTACGGCACCATGCCCACAGCCGGCGAGCGCCAGCGCTATGGCCCCATGATGAATTCAACACGCGATGTTCAGGCGCTCTCTAAAGCCATGATCAACTCCAAACGCTTTCTCTTTGTCCAGTAACACATATCCTTGGCCTACTCTTAATCGTACACGTAATCTTAACCTCATCTTCCCATGTCCCATAATCAACTCGACGAACTCTCACGCCGCGGATTCCTCGCAACCACCGCCAAGTCATGCTTCGGCCTGACCATCGGTGGAGCCGCAGCCAATTTCTTTTCCTCACAAACAGCATCCGCTGCACCCAAAGTGCTCGCAGCAGGTGGAGGCCAAGCGAAAAGCGTAATCTACCTCTTCATGTCCGGCGGCATGACCCACATCGATACCCTCGACCCTAAGTCAAGCGCCAGCTCCGATGTCCGGGGTGACACCAAATCCATCGGCACCAACGTCAACGGCATCCAACTCGGCCACACTCTGCCCAACCTAGCCAAACAAATGGACAAAGTCGCCCTGATCCGCTCGATGACTTCCACCCAAGGCGCCCACGCACAAGGAAGGTATTTCATGCGCACCGGCTATTCCCCACGTTCTAGCATCGTACACCCGGCACCAGGCGCGTGGACCAACCAGCTGATGGGCGACACCGGCAAACAAATCCCCGACTACATCACCGTGAACTGCGGTAGCGGTCACCCAGGTGCCGGATTTATGGAGGCCAAATACGGTCCACTTCCCATTGGCGATGCCATGGCAGGCCTGCAAAACAGCAAACCTGCAAAGTACACCAATGAGGAACAATTCCACAAGCAACTCGATCTCCGCAAACAACTCGACCAAGAGTTCGACCAGAAATACGCCAAAGGCCAAAAGCATGTGCGCGACTACAGCCAAGCATTCGAGGCAGCCGTCAAGCTGATGAAGTCCAAGGACCTCGAAGCCTTTGATCTCAGCCAAGAAGGTAAGGCAGCCCATATGCTCTACGGCCCAAGCCGCTTTGGAAAAGGTGTCCTGCTCGCACGCCGACTCGTCGAGCGTGGCGTCCGCTTCGTCGAAGTGGAATACAGCGGATTCGACTGGCACAACGACTTTGCAGGAGAAATGGAAAGCAAGATGCCCGCTCTCGACCAAGCACTCGCCGGCCTACTCAAGGACCTCGAGGTCAAAGGCCTGCTCGACAGCACCCTCGTCGTGCTCGGCACCGAGTTCGGGCGGTCTCCTAAGATCAACAGCAACGCCGGACGCAACCACTATCCAAAAGCCTTCTCCACCCTCATGGCAGGTGGCGGCATCAAGGGCGGCCAAGTCTACGGTGCTACCGACAAAACAGCAGCAGCCGTCATCAAAGACAAAGTCTCCGCACCCGACTTCAACGCCACCATCGGCCACGCCCTCGGCATCGCGCACGACAAAGTCATCTACTCGCCAACAAAGCGCCCATTCCGCATGGGTGCCCGCGAAGGCAAGCCGATCACCAAGCTGTTCACGTAGGGAGCGTGGACAACATGCCCTCCGTAGCTTCACGCGAAGGAGGGTCCTGTCGCCCGGCAACATGGGCTCACTCATGTATAGCTACTCCACATGAGTAGACAGTGGACAGGATTGTCCACACTCCCTAGCATGCTTCCATGAAAACACACTCGCTCACACTTTTCATCATAGCCAGCATCATCGCCCTTACCCCCACGGTGTCCGCCCAGAAAGCCGCACCCAAGAAAAAGAAAGCCACCGGCTACGCTGCCTCCGTCCCCAAGGCCACCCACTCTGCTGTCCGCTACGGAACACACGATCGCCACATCCTCGACTTCTGGAAAGCCAAGTCGGACACCCCCACCCCACTCGTCCTTGTCATCCACGGCGGTGGCTGGTCAGGTGGCAGCAAGGAACGCCTCGACCGCTTCGCCGATACCCAGGCACTGCTCAAAGCAGGCATCTCAGTCGTCGCTATCAACTACCGCTTAATGAGGCACTCCCAGGATGTCTCCCCACCTGTCAAGGCACCGCTTCACGACGCCGCCCGTGCCCTACAATTCGTCCGCAGCAAAGCTAAGGAGTGGAATATCGATCCATCACGCATCGGAGCCGCCGGTGGCTCCGCAGGCGCCTGCTCCAGCCTCTGGCTCGCCTACCACGACGACCTCGCTGACCCGAAAAGCAAGAACCCGGTGGCACGCGAATCGTCCCGACTCCACTGCGCCGCCGTCATCGGCCCACAAACGACCCTCGACCCAAAACAAATGGTCGAATGGACGCCGAACAGCCGCTACGGCGGCCACGCATTCGGCAAAAAGAACTTCGCTGAGTTTCTAGCCGATCGCGAAAAAATCCTCCCATGGATCGCTGAGTATTCCCCCTACGCCCTAGTCAGCAAAGGCGACCCCCCAGTCTACATGATCTTCAACAACACCCCAGGCATCGGCAAAGAACAAAAAGACCCAACCCACACCGCCAACTTCGGAGTCAAACTCCAGGAACATTGCCACAAGCTAGGGCTGGAATGCCAAGTCGTCTACCCCGGTGCCCCGGACGTCAAACACAAGTCCCCCACCGACTACCTCATCGCCATGCTCACTCGCTAAGGAGGGGCGACACTCCTGTCGCCCGGCAACCCTAGCCACTCATGCATGAATAATTCACAAGGATAGACGGTGGACAAGAGTGTCCACCCTCCCTATCCCCTAAAACTTCGCTGCCGCGGCTGCCTTCAACTCCTCTGCCTTATCCCTTTCAGGTGCTGCACCCCGTGCCATGTCGGGCTTGCCGCCGCCTTTTCCTCCGGCGATGGGGCCGAGTTCCTGGATGAGTTTTCCTGCTGCGAGACCGTTCGCCTGTGCCTGGCTGCCACAAAAGGCACCGAGGTGGAGTCGGCTGCCGTCATCAACAATCAGGAATGCAGCGCCTTCGAACTGTTTTTTCTTCAGTCCGTTGAGTAACTCCTGAAGCAAATTGGCTGGGCCTTCAAAAACCTCAGCGATGTTGCCACCACTTTCTAACAAACCAGCAAGAGCCTCGTCCGCCATTTTTGCGGCGGCACCTGACTGGGCTTTCTTGAGTTTTTTCTCGGCACTCACTCCTGCGGCACGCAACCCCTCGATATGCTGCCTGAACTGCTTGAAAGTGGCGTTGATCTGATGAAAATCACCACCCTCAACGAGCATGGCTCCCATAATGTGAGGAAACTGGGGAAACTCAACTTTGTCTTCACCCAGTTCAGCGAGTGCGGCGTTTGCTTTATCCAGCTTCGTGCGTAGTTCATCGCCTTCGGCATCGGCGTGTTCGACTTGCTCGCCCATCCACTGCCAGGCGGCCTCGCCGCAAACGGCTTCTATCCGGCGAATGCCGGATGCGATCGCACCTTCGGATTTGATTTTGAAAATACCTAGGTCCGCGGTGTTTTTTACGTGGGCTCCACCACAAAGCTCCATTGAGTAACCATCTAATTGACCGGCCTCACCACCGACCTGCACAACACGTACAACGTCGCCGTATTTATCACCAAAGAATTGCTGGATGTCTTTACGACCTTGAATACTAGCATGCTCAACTTCGGTCCATGAGACGGTGTCGCCGGCACCGATCCATGCGTTGACCTTTTCCTCGATAGCTTCGAGCTTATCATTGGAAACAGCTCCGGAGTTGAAGTCGAAACGCAGTCGGGTCCGACTCACTAGCGATCCTTGCTGCGATGCGTCCTCGGAAACAATTTCATGCAGTGCCAGGTGAAGTAAGTGGGTGGCGGTGTGATGTGCTTCGATAGGTCGACGTCGATCGGTTTCCAAGCTAAGCGTGATTGTGTCGCCTACGATGATATTTGCTTCTATCGAAACCGAATGCGCACGTGCCTCACCGAGCTGCTGAACTGCAGCAACGTGAAATCCCTCACCATCGTGCGTGAGCGTTCCTTGGTCGCCCATCTGCCCACCCATCTCGACGTAAAACGGTGTCTTGTCCGTAATGACTAACAGGTGATCAGGCTGCTGGTGAATTTCCAGCACTGTGGCTTGAGTTTCATCCTCTTCAAATCCCGTAAATTCCGTCACCGCATCGGTGGAAATATCGGCAGCTCGGACAAGCTCACGTGTTCGGGCAGCGCGACCTTTCTCGCGCTGCTCTTCCATCAGCTGCTCAAATTTCTCCATGTCCACCTTGAGTCCGCGCTCGGCACAAAGCAACTCGGTAAGGTCGATGGGAAAACCGAACGTATCGTAAAGCTGGAAGGCATGTTCTCCAGCCAACTCCGGTTCTTGATCTGTATATTCGTGCCAAGCCCCATTTAAGAATTCGGTCTCTGAAAATGAGACAACCACCTGAGCTCCATCAACCTCTTTCTTACATAAAAGGAATCTATTCAGTTCTACGTAATCTGGTACGTTATCTTCTCCATCTGGAATTACATTGTCGGCAATCCCAACAAAATTACAGGTTTGATCAGATAAAACTTTGTTTAGGGACTCCACATAAAATCCTTCGAATAACTGAAGCCCTCTATCAAGCGTCTCGTTAAAACTCGTTTCCTCGCGTTCGAGATTCTCCTTAATGGCATCAGCCCGCTCGGCGAGTTCGGGGAAAACACCCGACATCTGCTCGACCAGCGTATCGACCAGTTCAGGCATGAACGGTTTATCACCGGAAAACCCGAGTGTCCTGCCATAGCGTACGGCACGACGCAAGATTCGGCGCAACACGTAGTTACGACCGTTGTTTCCTAACAAAATACCATCCGCGAGCGAGAACGACAGCGTTCGAATGTGATCGGCAATCACGCGGAAAGCAATCGCCTCCTTCATCTCGTCGGACAGCGCTGCCTTGTCGGCATCCACCGATTCCGGGTAGATGTCGTTGTATTTTCTACCGCTGAGTTCCTCCAGCTTACGGAAGATCGGCTGGAAGGCATCGGTCGCGTAGTTGGTGGGTTTTTTGGAGAAATCCTTAAAGCCGTTCGTGCCCTGATAGATAGAAACGGCACGCTCGAAACCCATGCCGGTATCGACATGCTTCGCGGGCAGGTCGCGGAAACTGCCATCGGCCTCGGCATTGTATTGGATGAACACGAGGTTCCATATCTCAATACAGAGATCTGAGTCCATGTTGACGAGTTTGCCATCGGTATCGCCATTTGGTGTTAGATCGACGTGCAGCTCCGAACACGGACCACAGGGACCAGTCTCACCCATCATCCAGAAGTTGTCCTTCACGTTGCCGTTAACAATCTGGCGCTTCGGATCGCATCCCTGTTTTTCAAACAAAGCCGCCCAAAAATCATAGGCTTCCTGGTCGAACTGCCCAGGGTCACCTTTACCCGGCATATAGACGGTGGCGTAAAGCCGATCGGCGGGAAACCCCCAACGTTCAACCACAAGCTCCCACGCCCACTCGATGGCCTCCTTTTTAAAGTAATCGCCAAACGACCAGTTACCGAGCATCTCGAACATCGTGTGGTGGTAGGTATCGTAACCGACATCCTCCAGATCGTTGTGCTTACCACCGGCACGAATACACTTCTGGGTATCGGCCGCACGTGGTGGCGAGTAAGGTGCTTTTTCCGTTCCTAAGAAATACGGCACAAACTGGTTCATGCCCGCATTAGTAAACAGCAGTCCAGGGCTCTGCGGCATCAGCGAAGCCGAGGGCACGATGGTGTGTTGCTTTTCCTTGAAGAAATCGAGGAAGCTTTGGCGGATTTCAGAAGCGGTCATGGTGATGGGGGTGATCGGTGGTCGGTCGCAGCGATTGGCGCTGATAAGGGAAGATGGGGACAGAGTAAAGTCTCAGTTGCTCAAGCCATTGAGCAGATCTTGCCAGGATTCCGACTCTTGAGCGTAGGTAAACAAGGGTGCACGGGTTGCGAGCTGCTTTTTCAGCAGGGCGTAAAACTCCAGGCCATTGGCTGTTTTTTCTAGCATGTTTACTAGTGCGCCCAAGTCATTCGATGGAAACAGTCCCGCGTAATCCTCGCCCAGCATGCCGATATTTCCAGAAATGGCACTGGCGACCACTGGCAATCCCATAGTGACTGCCTCGCAGATGGCATTGGCACCACCCTCTTGAAATGAGGTGTTGAGTAGAACTCCGGCGCTCGACATCGCATCGAGCATTGTGTCGTGAGAAAAGATTCCGTGTTCGATGACGTTCTCTGAGCCGGTCGATGTGCATTCGCCGTAGTGATGAATTTCCAATGCTGGGGAGATTTTCTCCGCAGCAGCATGCGCGAGTTCAGGATTTTTTTCCTGCCGCATGTTACCGGCCATCATAATTTTAAAACCATCCTTACTGGGCGCATGTAGCAATCCTTCTGGAAGTGTCACACTGGGATGGATAACACATGTCTTTTCCCTAAAAATTTTAGGCACTTGTTTCAGCGATGCTTCATGCAGCACCACCAGACGCTCAGCCAACATCATCGAGGCCCACGCTGCAGAATCTTCATCACTACTATCCGGATGATTAATATCCGTTCCTGTTAGGATAATAATCAATTTCGAGCTCGGATTAAGTTCACAGAATCGCACAATGGCATTCGCACTCTTCCGAGCATTAAGGGCAATCATGACCTCCGCCTCCTCACCAGAATATTCCCGCTCACTATAGGTCACCCGATATCCGCCACCACTCAAAATTTTTCCCAACCGCACCGCCGTAACAGAATTACCCTGACCTGTATGATCAGCGTATGGTGAGTGAATCAATAGATTGGACATAAATAAACGATGTACTTGCAGTAGCAGGATTATCCCATGTGGCTATGGAGGGTGCAAATACAATCACGCATCATCCCGTTTTGTGCTGTTCAATCCATGAGTGATTTAGAGAATGGTTTTTATGGCTATTCGGATATTTATTTTCTCCCTGCTCTGCACCGCTTCAGCTATCGCTAACGATAAACCCAACATCCTCTGGATCACCTCCGAGGACAACGACTACGGCTGGCTCGGGTGTTACGGAAACAAGCAGGCAAAAACTCCCCGACTCGATAAGCTTGCCGCCGGAGGACTGCTCTTCAAACACGCCTACTCAAATGCACCCGTCTGCGCCGTCGCGCGCTCAACGATCCTGAACGGCGCCTACGCCCCCACCATGGGCACCCAACACATGCGCAGTCGGCACGCCATTGCCAAAAAATACAAACCTTACGTTTCCTACCTCAAGTCCCAGGGATACTACTGCACAAATCGATCAAAAACCGACTACAACTTCGCCGGTAACGACAAGGCCATCTGGGACGCATGCTCAGGAAAAGCCCACTACAAAAACCGACCGAAAGGCACTCCCTTCTTCTCCATCTTCAATCTCACCGTCTCCCACGAGAGCTCACTGTTTAACCGTAAGAAGAAATCTGGCAAAACCAGACTCGATCCCGCCAAAGTCACACTCCGCCCCTACCTTCCCGATCTCCCTGGCATTCGCAGCGACGTTGCCCACTACCACGACATCATTACCAACCTCGATTCCCAGATCGGAAAAATCCTCGACAACCTCGCCGCCGACGGGCTCGATGAAGACACCATCATTTTCTATTACGGCGATCACGGTGGCATCACCCCACGTGGCAAACGCTACCTTAAAGACACCGGCACCCACATCCCGATGCTGGTGCATGTCCCCAAAAAATGGCAGCATCTCTCACCCTTCAAGCTGGGAAGCAAAATCGACGAAACAGTTGCATTCGTCGACCTCGCCCCCACTCTGCTTTCGCTGATAGGATTGGAAAAACCCGAGCAGATGCAGGGACGTGCATTTCTGGGCTCCAAGCGTGTCGCACCCGGCGAGGATGATGTCGTTTTCCTCTACGCCGATCGGTTCGATGAAATCTACGGCATGCGCCGAGGCATCACCGACGGACGCTGGAAATACATCCATCGGTTCACTCCTCACCTGCCTGCCGCGCCCTACAGCTATTATCAATTTGGTCAAGACGGATGGAAAGATTGGCAGAAAGCCTGGAAAGACGGCAAACTAACAGGTCGATATAAAACCACATGGGAGCCCAACCAGCCAGTCGAGGAGCTCTTCGATACACACGCCGACCCGTGGGAGGTTAAAAACCTCGCCACTGATCCAGCGCATGTTGAACGTTTGCAGGATATGCATGCACGCCTCAAACAAACCATGATCAATGCAAACGACACCGGCATTATCCCAGAACCCATGTTCAGCGATCTCACAGACGGTAAAACCATTACCAACTACGCCGCCTCACGGAAAAAAGACATGCCCGCACTCGTCGATCTGGCATTCAAGGCATCTGCCCGAAATCCCAAAAACTTGCCACAATTTATCTCGCTGCTCAAATCAGAGGACCCGGTCCAACGTTATTGGGCGACTCTCGGCTGCGTGATCCTTGGCAAAAAATCCTCCACCGCGGAAAACGATCTGAATCAATTACTCGACGACAAACACTCCGCCATCCGCGTGCAGGCAGCTTCCGCCCTTATTAAAGTCGGCAAACAAGAAACCGGAACATCTGCACTGCTAAAGGAACTCCGCCGTGACAATAACGAGTATTCACAACTCAACCTCATCAACACCTTCAAACAACTCAACCTGACGAGCAAAATCCCTGACGAATGGTTGGATGAGGTCCTGAAAAAGAGAAAAGGCAAAAGCTACCTCAAACGCCTCGCCCAAAAGGTCAGAGATGAGCGTTCAGGCAAGGACAAGTAGCAGCTCAAAAAAAAACCATATTTTTTGTCACAAACTAACTCCGTCACCTCAATAGGGATTAGATCAAATACCTTCATTGATTAAGAATCTTGGGAATTCTTCTAACGATTCACAATTAGACGGTATTACACCACTAACTTCAGTCACCAAACTATCATGAAAACAGGAAAACTCATCAGTCTCACACTCGCTTTCGCCGCTCTGTTCTTGCCGCTTTGCCATGCGCAAGAGGATGCCGCCAAACAACGCACCCAAGCCGAGAAGCTGACCAAACAAGGCAACTACAAAGAGTCCCTCGAGATTTACAAAAAGCTCCTCGATGGAAAAGGTGATGCCAAAACCGGACAAGTCCTCTCGCACGCCTACAGCAACTTACAACAACTCCGGCGCACAGCAGAAACTGATGAGCTCATTGAATCCGCCGTTACCAAACACCAGAATAACACCCAATTACTCATCACGGCTGGCAACCAATACATTAACATTACTCACTACGGCTACATCGTCGCCGGAGAGTTCCAACGCGGCCACCACCGCGGTGGTGGTCAGTATAGCATGACCACTGAGCGCGACCGCGTGCGCGCCCTACAAATCCTCACTCAGGCGCTCAACAACGATCCAGACGACGCCCAAAAATCTCGGATCTACACCTCCATCGCGCGAGCTCTCATGATGAACAGCAGTAACCAAGGGGCGTGGCGTCTGCAAAAGCTCACCGACCTCACCAAACTTCCAGACATAGAACCTGGGAGCCGCTGGCATCGTGGCGGACGTAACCCGCAAGGAGCACCCGTCGATACTGAGGGCACCCCTCTCTACTATCAACTCCCTGAATCATGGGATGCCGCAAAAAACGACGGCGAACGTTGGCGTTTTTGCCTGCACCAAAACAAGCAGACCATGCAGTGGGCGCAATTCCTGCACAGTCAGTTCGGCGTCGGCACTATGCGTAGCTTCGGATGGTTCTCCGGTATGGCAATGGACGACCAGAAGGGCATCCTCCAGTTGCACACACTAGCCGACGACGAAACTGTCGCCAAGCTCGCCAATGGGGTGAAGCGCTTCAAGCTGCCCGACGATCAGAACTTCATCCGCATCTATCGCGAGCTGTCAAAAACCGATCCCCATGCCGCAGACCGCCTCATCCAGATCTACCTCGATCGCCGTCAGCACGAAAAAGCCGTCGTGCTCCTGAAGGAAACCATCGAACAATTCCCTAAAGACAACTCACTCAAAGACCGCAAAAAACTACTCAAGCAAATCATCGGAAATTGGGGTCGCTTCGAACCGAGCAGAAATGCTTATCCCGTCGGAACAGAGCCATCCATCAACTACGTTTTCCGCAATGCCAAGTCAGTCACCCTAACCGCTCGCGAGGTCGATATTAACGCAATTATCGACAACGCTTGGGACTACCTGCAAGGCAACCCCGCCCAGCTTGATTGGCAGAAGTTCAGATGGAGCAACCTCGCCGATGAACTCGTCAGCGGTGGTAAACAAAAATTTCTCGGTAAAGAAGTCGGCAAACGCACCCACGATCTCAAGCCACGCGATCACCACTGGGACACCCGTGCCACACTCAGCGTGCCAACCAAAAAAGCCGGCGTCTACCTCATTTCCGCTCAACTTGAGAATGGTGTCACTGCGCACACCGTCGTTTGGGTCGATGCCCTGACATTGGTGAGGAAAGACATCAAGGACGGCGAGCTCTTTTACGTCGCGGATTCCGTCACCGGAAAACCCGTGGCAGGCGTCAAACTTGATTTCCTCGGATTCGATCAGGTCAGACTGAAAAATGGCGATAAAAAAAGGAGATACGATGTCATCACCAAGTCCGCCCCCCGCACCTCCGGCAAGGATGGCACGGTTTTCATTAAGAACGGTGAAATGGACAACAAGTATCAGTGGATGGTCCGCGCCAAATCAGACAAGGGGCAGGCGTTCTTTGGTTTTGGTCGAATCCATTCCTACATTCGCAATCATGGCACACTCAGCAATACAAAAGCATTCGGTATCACTGACCGACCTGTCTATCAGCCGAAGCAAAAAGTATTTGGTAAGTTCTGGTATCGTCAAGCAAGCTACGAGCTTAAGGATGTTTCTACGTATGCAGGGAATCAATACACAGTCCACATCAACGCCCCCGATGGTGCTGAAGTTTACAAATCGGGTCTCCTGACTGCCGATGCCTATGGCGGCGTGCAGTACACATACGAGCTCCCAGAGGACGCCAAACTCGGCAGCTACCGCATTATCCTTCGCCGCGGCAATTCCCACCTCGGCTCACACCATTTCCGTATCGAAGAATACAAAAAACCCGAATTCGAGGTCGTCGTCGATGCCCCCAAGGACGCCGTTAAGCTCGGTGAAAAATTCTCCGCCACCGTAAAAGCCAATTACTACCACGGAGCACCGGTCGCCGAGGCGAAGGTGAAGGTCAAGGTCATGCGCACCCGCCACAACGACAAATGGTTCCCCGTCGGCCGCTGGGACTGGCTCTACGGCAACGGCTACGGCTGGCTCGATATCGAACGTCCATGGTTCCCTGGCTGGGGACGCTGGGGTTGCGGTTGCCCTAGCCCATGGTGGTGGCACCGCGGCGGCGAGCAACCTGAGATTGTGTTAGAACAAGAAATAGAAATAGGCGCCGATGGCACCGTCAAAGTCGAAGTCGATACCGCTCTCGCCAAGGCCGTTCACAGCGATACCGATCATCAATACACCGTCACCGCAGAAGTGGTCGATGCCTCACGCCGCACCATCGTCGGTAATGGCAAAATCATCGCCGCTCGCAAGGCCTACAACGTCAGTGTCTGGCTCGACCGTGGATACGCCAACGTCGGCGATCCGATCAATGCAAGCATCGCATCACGCACCGCTGATGGAAAGCACGTACCTGCCTCTGGCAAGCTCACCCTCTACCGTATCACCACGGACAAGGACGGCAAGGTGGCTGAAAAAGAAGTCGAGGCTTGGAAAATAAAAACCACCGCAGACACCAATGCCACCCACAAGTTTCAGGCAGGAAATGCCGGCCAGTACCGACTCGCCGCTACGCTGACAGATACCAAAGGTCGGAAAATCGAAGGTGCCATCCTGTTTACAGTCCGTGGCGACGGCGAGGTTGCCGATGGTTTCCAATATAACAACATCGAACTCATCGCTGATAAGCGCACCTACACGAATGGTTCGACTGTCAAACTGCTCATCAACACCAAACGACCTAACAGCACCGTACTACTCAGCCTGCGCGGCGGAATTGAGCACCGTATCCTCAACATCGCCGGGCAGAGCACCACGGTGGACATCCCTGTCTCACTCAAGGACATGCCCAATTTCTTTATCGAGGCAGCCACGGTATCCGACGCCCAGGTGCACACCGCTGTCAGAGAAATCATCGTGCCACCCGAAAAGCGCGTTCTCAACGTCGCCGTGCTCCCAAGTGGTGATCGCTTCAAGCCGCGCGCCGAAGGCAAAGTCAAAGTCCGCGTCACCGACCAGCATGGCGAACCCGTCAAAGGCTCACTCGCTCTGACTATTTACGACAAGTCACTCGAATACATTTCCGGCGGCAGCAATGTCGCGGACATCAAAACCTTCTTCTGGAAATGGCGCCGCCACTTCAGCGGTGGTTACGCCCACACAGGCGCCCACTACGAGCGTAATGTCGTCAGACGAAATGCCGAGAGCATGAGAACACTCGGTGCCTTTGGTCACTCACTTGCTGATTTTGCTGATGCCCAAGGTGGTGGTGCCAGAGGCATGCTCAGAGATGCAATCATGGAAGAATCCGCTGAAATATCCTTGGCTAGCGCTGCTGCACCTGAAGCACCCAGGGCGAAGATGGCAAGGAAATCAAAAAACGATAACGGTGATAAGGAAAATGGTGATGGCGGTGCTGGAGCTGCGCCCGCCGTCATGATCCGCAAGGATTTCGCTGACCTCATCAAATGGATCGGTTCCGTGGAAACGGACGACGACGGCGTTGCCGAAGTCCCGGTCACCTTCCCCGATAACCTCACCACTTGGAAAATTAAAACCTGGGCGATGGCTCACGGCACCCGCGTCGGAGAAGGCTCCGCCGAGGTGATTACCTCCAAGGATCTCATCATCCGTCTGCAAGCACCCCGGTTCTTTGTTGAGAAGGACGAGGTCGTGCTTTCCGCCGTGGTGCACAACTACCTCAAGACCGATCTGAACGCCTCCGTCTCACTCGAGCTTGAAGGCGGAACCATGAAATCCAACTCACCCCTCGAGCAAAAGCAACTCATCAAAGCCGGTGGCGAAACCCGCATCGACTGGCGCTGCAAAGTCACTCAGGAAGGCACTGCCATCGTACGCATGAAAGTCATCACCGAGGACGACTCAGATGCCATGGAAATGACCTTCCCAGTCTACGTTCACGGCATACTCAAGCAGATGGCATGGAGCCGCGTCATCGCGCCTAACAAAAATAGCACCGCTATCACCGTGAAGGTGCCCGCCGAGCGTCGCCCGGAGCAGACACGCCTCGAAGTCCGCTACTCCCCAACCATCGCCGGCAGCATCGTTGATGCCCTGCCCTACCTCGTGGAATACCCCTACGGCTGCACCGAACAAACGCTGAACCGCTTCGTCCCCACCGTCATCGCCCAGAAGCTCATCAAGGAAATGGGCATCGACCTGGAAGATGTGAGAAACAAACGAGCCAACCTGAATCCACAGGAAATTGGTGACGACAAGGTGCGCATGGCACAGTGGAAACGCTGGCAACGAAACCCGGTGTTCTCGGAGAAAGAAGTCAACAAAATGACTGCCGAAGGCATCAAGAAGCTAGCCGAAATGCAGCTCACCGATGGTGGCTGGGGCTGGTTCTCCGGCTGGGGCGAGCGCTCCTACCCACACACCACCGCCGTGGTTGTTCACGGAATGCTCATCGCCAAGAAAAATGGCGCCAGTATCCCCGACGGCATGATCAAAAGCGGCGTAAACTGGCTGAAAAATTACGAGGCGAAAGAAACCGAACGCATCCGCATGTGGAAAAAGCGCAAGACGAACACCAAACAATACGCCTCGTCCATGGATGCCTTCGTTCGACTCGTGCTCGCCGAGGCAAACACGAAAGATAAAGACGCCAATTCAGCGGATGAAATGCTTGGCTACTTGTTCCGCGATAAAAACCACCTGCCAGTTTATGCCAAAGCCGTCGCCGGCATGGCACACCACCTCGCCGAGCAAAATGACAAGCGCGATGCCATCATCCGCAACATCGAACAATTCCTCGTGCATGATAACGAGAACCAGACCGCCTACCTCAAAATGGGTAATGGCTCTTACTGGTGGTATTGGTATGGCTCGGAAATCGAAGCACACGCCTGGTATCTCAAATTATTGGCAGCCACCAAACCCAAGTCGAAGCAGGCCCGCGGTCTGGTGAAATACCTCATCAACAACCGTAAGCACGCAACTTACTGGAACTCCACCCGCGACACCGCGTATTGCATCGAGGCGATTGCCGACTACATGCGTGCCAGCGGCGAAAATAATCCAGAAGCCGAAGTCACCGTTAGCGTTGATGGTAAAAAGATTAAAAGCGTAAAAATCACCAAGGAAAACTTGTTCAGCTACGACAACAAAGTGGTCCTCGCAGGTGATGCGCTAGGCACAGGTGAACACAAAGTTGAGATTTCAAGAAAAGGAAACGGCGCTCTCTACACCAATGCCTACCTCACCGTATTCACCAAAGAGAACTTCATTAAGAAGGCCGGACTGGAAGTCAAAGTCGATCGCGCCTACTACAAGCTGGAACGTATCGATGCCACCGAGTCCACCGCTGGAACAAGCGGTCAGGTCGTTGACCACAAGGTGGAAAAATACAAACGCATCCCACTCAAACGCGGCGACATGCTCACCAGTGGTGACCTCGTCGAAGTCGAGCTGCACATCCACAGCAAAAACGACTACGAGTATCTGATGTTTAACGACTGGAAACCGGCCGGACTCGAATCCGTCGAAGTCCGAAGCGGCTACACCAGTGCGCACAAGTCCGGCATGCACGCCTACATGGAAATGCGTAACGAGAAGACCTCCTTCTTTGTCCGCCAGCTCGCCCGCGGCTCACACAGCGTGAAATACCGACTCCGCGCCGAGATCCCCGGCCACTTCTCAGCCCTCCCCGCCATGGCAGAAGCCATGTATGCCCCCGAGCTGAAAGCCAACTCAGACGAAATGAAAATCAAGGTGAAGGATAAGAAGTGATGTATCCCGTGGGCTGCGACAAGTGCCGATTGCTTCGCAAAAAATTCATGGACTTAACATCAATTCACTCAATATTTTCTCAATAGCTAGTGAGGATGCAATCTTTCGCGGCTTGAGGTGCCCAAGCCATAGCACCGATACATTCTTTTTATTCGATGTCACTGCCCATGCATCATGACAAGATGAAGTCACTGCCACAAACGATTTGCTGGTATTAAAAAATATTTCCGTCGCCTCGTCAGCTGCTTCCTCACGAATAGCCTGTTTGATTGATGGCTTACGCTGATATAGCAAACGGCCCGCCGCATCTGTGATTTTCACAATAATATAAGTTTCTGGCTGCTTCCCACCCGCCCTGAGGGTGGCTGCAGCGCGAGCCAACTCAATCGGACTAGCTGCAATAGTACCTCGGTATAAATCATCAGTCTCTGAGAAGGGACCGCTGAATCCGAGGCGCTTACTCAACCGAATCGTTTCTGCGATACCTAACTGCCGCCCAGTTTGAACGGGCTGCCCAGCGATTACAATTTTATTACGTTCAAGCGCTGCTGCTGTCAGGAAAGGCATAAATGCTGGCCCAAGATCACGTCGTGCATTGAAGGCGAGGTTGTATTGCGAAATTGCATAGTTCCTATTGCCACAGAGAGCAAGAATACCACCGGTCTCAGGATCTAGAGAGACGATCGCTGCTTGTAATTCTGACAAGTTCTTTTGCTCCACAGCAGGAAAAGGTCGAGAGATCTTGGACTGTAAGCTTTTCTGCATCTCTGTATCAACGGTTGTATGAATGCGTAAACCACCAGCTCGAATATCCTGTTGCTCCAAAATAATTTGCAGCTGATTACGTATAGTCTCACGTAGGTGTGAGCTGTTTTTCTTTCTCTCTTTTTTAGTTACTAAATGAATCGGTTCAGCCATGGCTCTTGTTTTTTCTTCCTCTGAGACAAATTCACAAATGACCATACGTTTCAAAACCTCATCACGCTGAATCTTAGCACCCTCTAGATTTCTAAATGGTGAAAAAAGATGTGGTCCCCGGATAATACCGACAAGTAGCGCACACTCGCCGGTGTTGAGCTCCGTCACCGATCGGCCAAAGTAAGTTTGTGCCGCCTCCTCAACACCGTGGCAACCAGCCCCAAAATAGATACGATTCAAGTAATGGGTGAGAATTTCATCTTTACTGTAACGACTTTCTATTCTCAGCGTCACAGCCATTTCTAACAATTTTCGGTGCAGTGATTTGGCACGCATCTCATAAGTATTACGTGTAAGCTGCATCGTCAGCGTCGATGCACCTTGGGTGAATGACATGTCCTTGATATTTCTAAACGTAGCTCGCGCTAGCCCACGCATATCAATCCCGTGATGATCGGGAAACCGCAGATCCTCACGCGCAAGTAGCGCATGCATCATAGCATCCGGAATCTCCTCCCTCGTAATCAACCTGCGGCGCTCCCCATGAATAGCCGCAAACTCAACCCCATGACGATCAAGTATCACAGACCTCTCCGGCATCTGCTCCACATCACTAAGGTCAAATTTTAGCGCAAGATAAAAGTAGAACAACACGAAGGCAACAAGAACTGAAAGACCCACAAGCCCCCACTTAAAAGACCAACGGATGACTGTCCGTAGACGTAACGGCACCCAAGCAGGCAACTTAGAGGGACTATTAGATGGCTTCCAGGACACAGTCGTTTTCAAAGCTCTTTTTAAATTTCAAATTTAACAAACTAAGCGTGCTACTCAACGGGAATTGCACGTGGAGGCGACCTACGACCATCTCGGCGAGACGGTAGACCACGAAAAGGATGCATAGTGCAGTAGTCACGCTCACCCGGCAACATGTCAGCTGGCACTTTTGCCTTATAGGCTGACCCATGACGCACACATCCTTTTGTCGCACGTTTGGCTGACCACCGACATAATGAGACGGAATGCAATCGCACCGGCTTAAAGCGTGGCGTAGTATACCCCA
>Ga0208970_1000067_pt1 | contig 36241 bp, 47 predicted proteins | sample AOAMet2_C49A8_35_2_FD_188078 | JGI IMG/M metagenome (GOLD analysis project Ga0208970, IMG submission 188078) | Ammonia-oxidizing marine microbial communities from Monterey Bay, California, USA - C0912_C49A8_35 (SPAdes) | ecosystem: Environmental > Aquatic > Marine > Intertidal zone | place...
CGAAATTAGGTCTCGTAGACTAAATTATCTCAGAAACCATGTCTTATCCTGTCAAATCGTTGGAACATTGGAACAAGGTCACCTAACTAACTGATTCTACAGGGTAAATCATGTTCCAAACCCAGTTCACACTTTGGAACAAGGTTTTTCAGACCTGACAGGGTGTCAGGTATCGTTTTGCGTCGTCGCCCTCGTGCCGAGAACTGGTATCAGGTATCCACAATCAAACTAAGATTACTGTGAGATAGAAGTTTCTTAGCTGATGACCTCGCCTGACATGGTGTCAGGTCGTTCTTCGCGCGTCCGCCCCCGCGCAGGGAACTGGTATCAAAGTAGACCAAATAAAAAAAGATTAAAAAAAAGCCCTGCTAGGCTTTTGACCTAGCAGGGACTTGGGTGTCACAGTTACTACTTCAGAGGAAACTCACTCTGCGACTTGGTTATCCAAGCCATGAGACCTTTGCGGTCATCAGCAGACATTAGCTCTGCCTTGTTGCGTAGAGCCTTGAAGCAGTTGGTAGCCAGACTGATTGCCTTGTCTACTTCGTCTACTTCAGGGGTTACAATGCCATGCATATCACCGAGTTGCTTGGCTATCGCAGACTTCAATCTACCCCAAGCCTTATCAACAGAGTTGTTGAATGTAAGACGCTTGCTTTTATCAAGCAGAGCGTGAAGGCTAGGACCGAAAGTCCCTTCAGGGTTATTGTTAATACCCTTTTTGTTAGCGACTAGCTTGAGCTTGCCAGTGTCAAGGTCGCGAAGTTGCGTAGCAGTAAAGCTACGGTCAGGCTTTGCACCTTCATCTGCTATGGCATAGACACCGCCGTTGTCGACTAGGTCGAATGTATAGTCCTTGTAAGACTTACCGTCTGCGACCCCTTCAACAACACCGCCTTTGAGACTATCTGCTACATCAGGCATGGCATCGAAGACTGCTTGCACTTCGTCCTTGTAACCTTGCAAGGTCTGACCGTCGACCGTGCGAAGTTTTAAATACTTCGAAGGTATTGCACCTTCAATGGTTGTTGCAATGGTTGTTGCTATATCTGCTACTGTTTCTGTTGCTACTGTAAATCTCTTAGCGTCAACTCTAAGCGTGCTAAGAACCGCCTTTGATAGTGATAACATAGTTATCTCCTTTGAAATAAGCCGTCCATAATAAACCTAATGTTTATTAGTCGCGACTTGATATAACTATGTCTTAAATGATACTAATTAGCAAATTATAGGGTAATTAATTTTAAATGACCTGACATAGTGTCAGGTTTTCAGGCGTCGCGTTTTTACCCTACCCCCCGCCTACCCCAACAAAACCAAACGGGACTCCATGTGTGCTATACACACTATGTGGAACACAAATAATCTGGTAAATTTAGAAACCCGCCCCCTTAGTTTACTAATTCAATACGAAAAAAATATTTTGCAAAAAATATCAAAAACCAGGTATACTAATTCTATGCTTATTTGATAGTGAGCATGGTGTACCTCCTCTCAGGCCTCGTTCGCGGGGCCTACTTAATACAAACGATTCTCACTTACACATGAAATTATAAAACCTTTTACAATAGGGGCATGAATACCCTATACACACTACTCGGCCTAATCGCTGTCTCTTCATATTTAATATTACTTTACGTTTTCTGTTTGTTTTTACTGATCTAATAAGATATACTAAAGCCCAACGCTGCAAATAATACAAGGTGTAACAGCAAACACATGAAAGACGAATCAGATTCAAATATATCAAACCAAACTGTGGTAATGCCTCATATCGAGGACAATATTCCACTGCCTAAAAACGCTAGAGAAGCTTTGCCTGAGATGTCACCGGACGAAGAACTCACAATGAGAGCGCATACAATTAAAGTAATATCAGATATACAAGATGAGGCAATAGAACCCTCAGATGATGAAATGGAAACAGCAGAAACTATTGCAAAAGAGATGATGAAAAACCCAGAGCTCAAGCCTGAGTTTGGAAATTATCCTAATGAGACGATAGCTTACTTGGCCGGCTTAGTGAATCAAACTAGTCACATGGTAGCTAAAGACCTAGCAGAAATAAAGTTATCAGTTCTTAATGGACTACTACAAGAAGCAGCAATGGCGAAGTCTCCTCGTGAACGCATATCAGCATGGAAAGCAGTAGGAGAGATTGATGGCGTCGATGCATTTAAAAAGAAGACAGAGATTACACACATCAATAAATCAGGTGAAGAATTAGAAAAAGAATTAAGAGAGACAATAGAACAACTTAAGGGCAAGGTCATAGAAGGTGAAGTCATAGAAGAAGATGACGATGATTAACGAACAAGACCTAGAGCTACTTCAAAGAGAAATACCTAACATGTCTGAACAAGACAGACAGAGACACCTTAGACTATTAAAAGAATACAAAAAGAACTTAACTAAATCTCAGGGTAAGGCAAACTTCTTAGACTTTATTAAGCATGTCTACCCTGACTATAAAGTAGGAGAACATCATGCAAAATTGGCTAAATTATTTGAAGAAATATCAAGAGGAGTTAGAAAACGAGTTATCGTCAATATCGCGCCTCGTCACGGAAAATCAGAACTTATTTCCTATCTGGCTCCGGCTTGGTTTTTGGGTAACCACCCAGCAAAGAAGGTTATCATGGCATCTCATACAGCTGATCTTGCTGTTAACTTCGGTCGTCGGGTCAGGAATCTCGTGGGTTCAGACCCTTATAAAGACATTTTCCCAGACATCTCTTTACAAGCGGATAGTAAATCTGCATCAAGATGGGGTACTAATCATAATGGTGAGTATTTCGCTATTGGTGTTGGCGGCGCTCTTGCTGGTCGTGGAGCAGATCTATTTATAATCGACGATCCCCACTCAGAACAAGATGCCAAACTGGGCAAAGGCGACGTGTTTTTGCCAGCTTGGGAATGGTTTCAGTCAGGGCCTCTACAAAGGTTGATGCCGGGGGGAGCAATTGTAGTAGTAATGACGAGATGGTCGAAGCTAGACCTAACGGGACAGATTATCAACCAGATGACCAAGAACGACGATGTTGATGACTGGGAAGTAGTAGAGTTTCCAGCTATTTTAGAGGATAAAAAGGGAAATGAAGTTCCATTATGGCCTGAGTTCTGGCCACTAGAAGAATTAAAGGCTAGACGTGCTGCATTAGACATACGATATTGGAATGCACAGTACTTACAGAACCCAACATCGGAAGAAGGAGCACTAATCAAGCGAGAATGGTGGAATATGTGGGAAGAAGAAGACCCACCTCCGTGTGAGTTTATAATAATGACACTCGATGCTGCTCAAGAAGCCAATAATAGAGCAGATTATAATGCATTAACAACATGGGGTGTATTTCTTAACGAAGAAACTAACAACTACGCTATAATATTACTGAACGCGATAAAGGAGCGTTTGGAATTCCCTGAACTTAAGCAGCTTTGCTTAGAAGAGTATCAAGAGTGGGAGCCAGACGCCTTTATTGTAGAGAAAAAATCTAATGGGGCAGCTTTATATCAAGAGTTTAGAAGAATGGGAATACCTGTTGGAGAATTTACGCCTGGAAAGGGACAGGATAAGATTAGCCGTGTTAATGCTGTGTCTGATCTCTTTAGTGGCGGGGTTGTTTATGCACCCGATAAGCGTTGGGCGCATGAGGTCATTGAAGAATGTAACGATTTCCCTAGTGGTGCCAACGATGACTTGGTTGACTCCACAACTTTAGCGCTTGCTCGTTTTAGGCAGGGCGGATTTATTCGATTGCCGAATGATGAAGAGGATGATATAGTGATGTTTAGGGGTAGAAACCATAAAAAATATTATGCAGTGTAATGAGGATAAATAATGGCAGATATAGATAAAGGACTGTATGCAGCTCCAGTAGGAGTTGAAGAGATGGCTGAGTCAGAAGAAGCTATTGAAATAGAAATAGAAGACCCAGAAAAAGTTACTATTGGAATTGGTGATAACGAGATTGTTATTGATCCAGATAGAATGGATGATGATGAGTTTTCTGAAAACCTAGCTGAAGAACTAGATGAACAATATCTAGCTGAACTATCCTCAGATTTACTCGAAGATTTCTCTAATGATATAAACTCTAGAAAAGACTGGCTTGAAACTTATGTTGATGGCTTAGAACTTCTTGGTCTTAAGATAGAAGAACGTACTGAACCATGGGAAGGCGCATGCGCTGTCTACCACCCACTACTCTCCGAAGCATTAGTTAAATTCCAAGCTGAAACAATGATGGAAACCTTTCCAGCTGCAGGCCCTGTGAAGACTTCTATTATTGGTAAAGAAACACCTGAGTGTTTAGAATCAGCAGCACGAGTTCAAGAGAATATGAATTATCAACTCATGGATAAAATGCCAGAGTATCGACCTGAACATGAGAGAATGTTATGGGGACTAGGTTTAGCAGGTAATGCATTCAAGAAAGTCTATTATGACCCAGCATTAGAACGTCAAGTGTCATTGTTTGTACCAGCTGAAGATATGGTTGTACCTTATGGTGCTTCTAACTTAGAAACAGCAGAGCGAATTACTCATGTAATGCGTAAAACAAAACAAGAAATTCATAACTTGCAAGAAATAGGTTTTTATAAAGATATAGATTTAGGTGAAGCAGATTATGACTTAGATGAAGTAGAGAAAAAAATTGCAGAACAGATGGGTTTTGATGCTACTAATGATGATAGATATAAAATACTAGAGATGAATGTTAACCTTGACTTAGAAGGTTATGAAGACAAAGATGGAAATAGAAAAACAGGAATAGCATTACCTTACGTTGTTACTATTGATAAGGGCACTACAGAGATTTTAGCAATTAGACGTAATTGGAATCAAGATGACAGTATGAAAAAACGCCGTGAACATTTTGTTCACTATGGTTATATACCAGGGTTTGGATTTTACTGCTTTGGACTAATACATTTGATTGGTGGCTTTTCAAAATCAGGCACAATGTTATTAAGACAGTTAGTAGACGCAGGTACATTATCTAATCTCCCAGGTGGATTTAAAGCAAGAGGCTTACGTATTAAAGGTGATGATACACCAATTGGACCAGCAGAGTGGCGTGATGTTGACGCACCATCTGGAACTATCCGTGATAACTTAATGCCACTACCATATAAAGAGCCAAGTCAAGTGCTCGCTGCTTTAATGGATAAAATTATTGACGAAGGTAGACGCTTTGCTTCTGCTGCAGATATGAAAGTATCTGATATGTCAGCTAACTCTCCTGTAGGTTCTACACTTGCAATACTAGAACGAACACTCAAAGTAATGTCGGCAGTTAATGCACGTATCTACTACTCAATGAAAAAAGAGTTTGGATTACTTAAGACATTAATTAAAGACTACACAGACCCAGACTATCAATATGATCCTGCATCAGGAACACCCGGTGCTAAACAAGCTGACTACGATAAAGTAAATCTTATACCTGTAGCTGATCCTAATGCTGCAACTATGGCACAGAAGGTTGTTCAGTATCAAGCAGTTATGCAAATGGCTCAACAGAATCCAGATATATATGACTTGCCAGAACTCAATAGACAAATGTTAGATGTGCTAGGAGTTAAGAATGCAGAGAAACTCATCCCTAATAAAGATGATATAAAACAGCTAGGTCCTGTTACAGAGAATATGAATATTATAAATGGTAAACCTGTTAAAGCATTTCTTGACCAAGACCATGAAGCCCACATCGCAGTTCATATGGCATTTACTGATGACCCACTAATTAGAAAGATAGTAGGACAAAGTACAAAAGCAGGAATGATACAAGCTGCTATGGAAGCTCATATTGCAGAACACATTGCTTTCCAATATAGATTAGAAATTGAGAATAAACTAGGTGTACCACTTCCACCAATAGATGAGCCACTACCAATAGATATTGAGAATGAAGTTGCTAGATTGACAGCTGAAGCTGCACCTAAAGTTCTAGGTGACAGTAGTCTAAAAGCTTCTGAAGAAGAAAGACAGCAACAAGCTCAAGACCCAGTATTACAAATGCAACAAGCCGAACTTCAGATTAAACAAGAAGAAGCTAAAACTAAAGCTCAGAAAATGATGGCTGATATAGAACTAGATAAAGCTAAACTAGAACTGGATAAACAGAAAGCAACGGTAGAAGTACAGAAAGATGTGATGTTAGAACAAGCTAGAATTAAATCACAAGAAACAATTAAAGGTGCTGATATAGGTGCTAAAGCTGAAATGCAACAAAAAGATATAACAACTAAAGAAGTTCTAGAAGGTGCTAAATTAGGAGCACAAGCAATTAACAAAGAAAAAGATATTGCTTTGCGCTCAGAAGAATCTAGGTTACGTAATGAGACTATTGCACATACGCAAAAGTTAAGAGACAGAACCGAGATAAAAGAAACTAAAGATGAGGACAATACTAACTAATAAAAAGGACTAAAATGGCAGAGAAAGAAACGCTTATGCTTTTATCCAGCCAGATAAAAGAAAGACGCAACGAAGTAACGGAAGACATGGCTAGAGGTGGTGCAGACCTTGGAGGTTATCAACATGCATGTGGACAGGTTAGAGGATTTGATACAGTCCAAATGATGATATCTGATATGCTAGTAGTGCATCAAAAAAAGAACGAAGACTTTGAAAGCAGTCCTACGGACAGTGTTGTAAAGATAGGGGGTAAAAAATGAGTATAGCTACCCCTGACAAAACTATAGTCTCCAGCTCTGGAGCACCTATTAAAACTAAAAACACAACTACCACTGATGGTAAAAAAGTAAGTGAGGATGAAGCATTAGCTAAACTTACTACACAACTACCTGATGTTAAAGGATACCGCATATTATGTATGGTGCCTGAAGCAGAAGATACTTATGAAGGCGGAATTATTAAATCAGATTCTGTAAAACAAATGCAAGAGCATGCAACAGTGGTCTTATTTGTTATGCAGCTAGGGGATTTAGCTTATCAAGATGAAGCTAGGTTTCCAACAGGAGCATGGTGTAAAGAAGGAGACTTCGTTATTACTAGAGCTTATGCAGGTACTAGAATTAAAATACACGGAAAAGAATTCCGCATTATTAACGACGACACGGTTGAAGCTGTAGTGGATGATCCACGTGGCTACGAGCGCGCATAGGAGAGCAAAGATGGCAGAGATAATAAATGAAATACCCGATGAATTAGATATGAAAGGGGAAGAGCTAGAAGTCGATTTAGATGAAGGCAAAAAAGCCAAACCTGAAAAATCTACAGCTGATGTTGAAAGAGTAGAACAAGAACCTAAGCAAGAAGAATTGTTTATAGAGGAAGAAGATGATACTCCTCCTGAAGATCGAGGCAAAGAACCACTACCTGACGATATTGTAAAAGAGGTAGAGGGAGATACGTTAGAAGGATACTCTGAACGAGTTAAACAACGCATGGCGCAGTTGAAAAAAATGCATCATGACGAAAGACGCGAGAAAGAAAAAGCTGAAAGAGAAAGACAAGAAGCCGTTACTTATGCACAAAAAGTAGCAGACCAAAACAAAAAGCTACAGACTACACTAAGCACAGGTGAGGAAGACTATATTAAGACTTTAGTTAGCGCCTCTGAAACCGAGCTTAAAATTGCTAAACGTGATTATAAAGAAGCTTATGAATCTGGAGACACAGAGAAAATAGTTGAAGCTCAAGGAGCAATGAATAGTGCTCAAATGAAATTAGCTCAAGCTAGTGGATTAAAACCTCAATATACTGCTTCACAAGAGGTAGAAAATAGTGTAGAGTCTAATCAACAACAAGTACAACCTCAAGTTGCTAAACCAGACGCAAAAGCGCAAGCATGGCAAGAAACAAATACTTGGTTTGGTAAAGATGAAGAAATGACTTCATTAGCTTTAGGAGTACATGAAAAATTAGTCAGGAGTGGGTTAAGTCCTACAAGTGACGAATACTATCGTCGTATAGATGAAACGATGCAAAAACGATTCCCTGAGAACTTTGGGGATAATTCGTTGGAACCGGAAGAAAAACCCGCCCAACGCAAACCTTCGAATGTAGTTGCGCCGGCAACGCGTAGTACCGCGCCAAAAAAAGTACGATTAAGTAAGACACAAGTTGCTTTTGCGAAAAAGCTGAAACTTACACCGGAACAATATGCACGAGAAATGATTAAATTGGAGAACGCAAATGGATAAGGTAATTAAAAGAGAATCAAGAGATACTGAAGTAAGAGAAGACGTAGCAAAAAAATGGCAACCTGCCTCACTCCTTCCAGAGTTTACTAAAAAAGCTGGATGGGCCTATCGTTGGATTCGAGTTTCTTTATTGAATGAGCCTGATAACATGAACGTATCTTCAAAAATGCGTGAAGGCTGGGAACCGGTGAAGCATTCGGAACACCCAGAAGTCGTATTACAAGCAGACCCCAATAGCCAATTTAAAGAAGGCATAGAAATTGGAGGTCTATTATTATGTAAAGCTCCTCAAGAAATGATGGACCAAAGACAAGCTTTTGTAAATGAAAAAACAAGAGCACAGACCGAAGCAGTTGACCAGTCATACCTGAATCAAAATGATCCTCGTATGCCTAAGTTTGCAGAAGGTCAGGAAAATGGTAAAAGTTTCGGAAGGGGCAAAAAATAAATAGGAGAAACAATCATGGCAACTACAGCTACGCCCTATGGGCTTAAAGCAGTAAACCATATAGGCGGTACCCCTTATGCGGGCTCTACACGTCTATTACCGATTGCTTCTGGATATGCAACTAATATATACAATGGCTCGGTTGTTGCAATCGTAGCCGCGGGAACTGTTGAAATTGTTACAGATTTAGGTAACAACGCAGACGCATTCCCTGCCGGTGTTGTTGGTGTTTTTGTAGGTTGTACTTACACAGACCCTAATCTCGGCACAGTAGTGTTTAGACAAAACTGGCCTACAGGCACAGTAGCAGATGACGCTCAAGCATATATTGTTGACGACCCAGATGTAATCTTTATGGCACAAGCGGACGGTGCAGTTACACAAGCTGACTTAGGTCAGAATACTAACTTCGCAGCAGTACAATCTACAACTACAGGTGATACTACTACAGGTAATTCTAATAGTGCAGTATCTTCTACAACAGCTACGACAGCAACTATTGCTTTCCGTATTGTTGATTTTGTAGATAGTCCAACTTCAACCGTGGGTGACGCATTCACAGACTTATTAATTAAGTTTAATGCAGGTATTCACTCATATGACAATGCAACTGGAATCTAATTAAGGAGAATAAAACATGGCAATTTCAAGAGCCCAGCTCCTTAAGGAGCTATTACCAGGACTTAACGCGCTATTCGGTTTAGAATATGAGCGTTACGGAGAAGAGCATAAAGAGATTTACGAAACTGAATCTTCAGATCGCTCATTCGAAGAAGAAACAAAACTAGCTGGCTTTGCAGCCGCACCTCTTAAGTCAGAGGGAGCAGCTATTGCGTATGACAACGCACAAGAAGCTTTTACAGCTAGATACAATCACGTAACAATTGCTTTAGGATTCAGTTTAACTGAAGAAGCAGTTGAAGATAATCTATATGATAGTCTTTCAGCTCGCTACACTAAAGCTCTTGCACGTTCAATGGCAAACACTAAACAAGTTAGAGCAGCTAATGTTCTTAACAATGGTTACAACCAGAACTTCCTTGGTGGCGATAACCGTTCATTGTTTGGTACTAATGCCGCTGGTGCAGTTACTAACCACCCATTAGTTTCAGGTGGTACTAACAGTAACACACAAGCAACACCAACAGACCTTAACGAAACAGCATTAGAAAACGCAGTGATTCAAATCGCAGCATGGACTGATGAAAGAGGTCTATTGATTGCAGCTAAACCACGTAAGTTGGTTATTCCACCTGCTCTTCAATTCGTTGCTACTCGTTTATTAGATACTCAACTTCGTGTTGGTACAGCTGATAACGACCTTAACGCATTAAGAAATAATGGTGCAATACCAGAAGGTTATACAGTAAACCACTATCTAACTGATGGTGATGCTTACTTCTTAACTACTGACGTGCCTAACGGTATGAAGCATTTTGAAAGAACTGCTTTAACAACTTCTATGGATGGTGATTTCGATACAGGCAACGTAAGATATAAAGCCCGTGAAAGATATTCATTCGGTTGGAGTGATCCACTAGGTATGTGGGGTTCACCAGGTGCATAAGTAGTTTCATAGTTCTACTTAAAGCACTACCTCTGAAAAGCCCGGCTCCTCTCTGCTGGGCTTTTCTTTATCTAACACTCATGGATATCCTTATAGCGTAACTCTATACGGTATATATAATCTTTGTATCAGCAATGCTGAAATCTAAAATAAAGGAGAAATATTATGTGGACTAAACCAGCTGCTACAGAAATGAGATTCGGTTTTGAAGTAACAATGTACGTAATGAACAAGTAATTGTTTGTTTTAAACTAAGGGACTTCGGTCCCTTTTTTATTGTGTAAAAGCACTAAATAGAGTATCATTAATTATCTGGGAACATCCAGCTTATCAGACTGCCCCAGCAGACGCATACACGACCGATAAGCTTAACTTTGTATGGAGAACTTAAAATGTCAAGATCAACCTTTTCAGGTCCCGTTGCCTCAACTAACGGATTTGTGCCTACAGGACCTTCATGGCCTGTCAATGCTACAGCAACTGTTACAGCTCAGAATCTTCAAGTAGGATACCTTACTTCTACTTCAGCAGCTACAGTAACTATCACTCTTCCTATTACTACTACAGCAGGTGGTGTTACAGGAGTATCTCAACAATTGGGTGCGGTAAGAGGACAACAATTTTCTTTCGTAGTAGATAACACCGGTGGCGCTAACAATGTAACAGTCGCTTTAGGTACTGGCGGATCATTATCTGACGCTGCTACTATTACTGCTTCTGCAGTCGCTTTCGGTAGATTAGTAGTTGCTTCTGGTGCTACTGGTATGGCTCAATTTACTATGATGTTTACTGGCGGTGATGGAGTAACTCCTGGTTCAGCTACAGGTTACACACTTACACGTACTGCTTAAATAGGAGAATAGACAATGGCTATAACAACAGATATATGGGCCGTCACTCCTAGTTATTCAGCTACGTTATATAGAGCCGCAGCCGCTATTGGTGGTGCCGGAGATATAACATTAATAACTAATCAGCCTCTAGATAACGGGGCTGGCTATCAAATTCTATTTACTTGTGCAGGAGACGCAACTGCCGCTACATTTACTATCACTGGATATGTGGCTGGGGATTTATCTCAGTCTGTAACCACTGAAACTGTAGCTGGCGTCGATGCTGACACCGCAACTTCCGTAAACTACTATTCTAAAATTACTAGTATTTCATCAGACGCAGCGGTAGCATCCAATGTAAGTATTGGCAATGCTATTGCTGATGGTATGGCTTTACCTAGAACTAGAATGAAAGGATTCTATTTTGTAGGTTCTGCAGGAGCAGGTAGTGTTACATTAACCTTAGATGGTAATGCAGCATCAGATAGAGTTTTATTAAGTATAGCTACACCAGCTAATGTAGAGTCACAACAGATGGCTTTACCAGGCGACGGAATTTTAATTAACGGGAATGAGCCACAAACAACGTTTGGAGTAGTAACTCAAACAGCAGCTGTGACATCATTAACGGTATTCTGTGGATAAACTATGGAAGAAGAGCCCAAACCAATCAGCAATGAAGAACGCCTTGAGGAATTAAGGCGTTGGTTTGAATCACAAGGAGATTGTGTATAGATGGCAACAACTAGAAAAAAAGGAATGGGAATCAAAACTTCGGTTAAGTCAGGTAACTTTAGAAAGACTAAAACAGGAGCGGGGATGACAAAGAAAGGCGTAAAAGCCTATCGAGCTGCAAACCCAGGTTCTAAACTTAAAACAGCTGTAACAGGGAAAGTTAAGAAAGGTTCTAAAGATGCAAAGAGGCGTAAGTCATTTTGTGCAAGATCTGCAGGACAAATGAAAAAATTTCCTAAAGCTGCTAAAGATCCAAACTCTAGATTGCGTCAAGCACGTAAACGATGGAAATGTTAAAAATGGATGAAACAACAAAACACTTGATAGACCTATCGGCTATCTTTACTGCTGTTGGCACTATGATGTCTATACTACCTGTATTAGCTTCGCTATTTACTATTATATGGATGGGCATTCGTATTTGGGAAACCAAGACAGTACAAAAGTTATTTGGTAATAAAGAAGTTATTGAAGACGAAGGCGCTAAACCAAGAAAACCTGAAGCTTCGAGTAATAGGATCAATAAATAAGGAGAAAGTCATGAATACTGAAAGGATGAATCGACTTGAAGAATTAGGTAGAGTTGACGCAGAAAAAGGGTACACTAAAAAAGGTAAGCGTAATTTAGCTGCCGAAAAAAATCGTGTAGTTGGCGAATTAAAAATGATGGGCGGGGGTAAAGTCAAAGGATACAAGAAAGGCGGAAAAGTTAGCTCAGCATCTAAACGTGCAGACGGTATTGCTACTAAAGGCCACACCCGTGGTCGTATGGTTTAACTAAGGAGAATTAAAATGGCAACATTAGAAGAAATTAGAGCTCAAAGAAAAAAACGTGATAAAGAAAAAGCTGATGCTAAAGCTAAAGTCCGTGCAGATAGAAGAAAAGTAATTACGGATATGGATAAGAAGTATAGGACAGCAAAAGAAAATAGAGAAATCTTAAAGCAAAAAAGAAAAGCTCTACGGTCTGATTTATCAGCAGAAGCTAGATTAGCTGAAAGTAGAACTGCAAAAGCTAGAGGCAATACTAAGAAGTCTGATAGAAAATTAGCTACTGCAGAAAGACTTAAGGAAAATCAAAGACTAGCTAACGCTAGAGAAAAAAGAGTTAAAAACCTGCGTGACTTAAGAAAGTCTGGAGCAAAACCCGCTGAAAGATTGAAAGCTGCTCAAAAGAATTTACCAGGATATGGTAATAATAAATCAGCACCAGCAGCTAAAAAAGCACCAGCAGCTAAAAATAAAAGTAAAGCAACAAGAGCTCCAGGGTCAGAAGGGTATAAACCTATTAAGACTAATATGGGGCCTAACATGGCTAAGGTTAATAGACCAGACCCTAAACCAGCAGCTAAGAAAGCTGATGTAAAAAAACCGGCTCGACGTAAAGGACCATCAGGACCTACTATGACTTCTATGGGTAGACCAAGTACTGGGCCTAAACCTAGAAATAAAGATCCAAAAGTTAATCTGAAGAAACGTGGACCTAGTAGACCAAGCATGACTGGATTTAAGAAAGGCGGCTCTATTGATGGCTGTGCAACTAAAGGTCACACAAGGGCTAAGAGGTCTAGATAATGAGAGCTTCTCGCGGAATGGGGTGTATAAACTCTAAAAAAGTAAAGAAGCTAAAAACGGGTGGAAGTGTAAAAGCTGATTGCGGATGTAGTCACTCTAAACCTAAGAAGATGAAAGCTGGGGGTGAGGTATTTAAGTCTCATATGATGTATGATATGAAGACGGGCAAAGCAGTTAGAGCCAACACTAAAGCTAAACATTTAGCGCTTAAGAAAAAAGGTTATGGTCATACTAAACCCACTAAATTAAAAAAAGGTGGTACTGTAAAAGACGCATGCTACCATAAAGTAAAAGCAAGTTATAAAGTCTTTCCTAGTGCTTATGCTTCTGGTGCCATCGCTAAATGTAGAAAGAAAGGTAAATAATGGCAGTACGAAAGACAGCTAAAGGAGCCGCTTTAAAACGCTGGTTCAAAGAAGACTGGAAAGACGTAAAGACTGGCAAAGCTTGCGGTAGGAAAAAAGGTGATAAACGTGGTACACCTTATTGCAGACCTAGTAAACGAGTATCTGCTAAAACTCCAAAGACATCTGGAGAAATGACAGCAGCACAAAAGAAGTCTAGAATAGCCCAAAAGAAAAGACTTGGGCAACCAGCAGGGAAGCCACGTAGAGTAGCTTCACTTAGACGTAAAAAGACAACAAGGAAGAAAGCATAATGGCTACAACGAATACACATGCATTTAATTTAGACCTTAACCTTCTTGTAGAAGAAGCGTTTGAGCGGTGTGGTTCAGAGTTAAGAACAGGATATGATTTAAGAACCGCGACACGTAGTTTAAATTTACTTACAATAGAGTGGGCTAACCGAGGAGTTAACTTATGGACTGTTGAACAAGGATCTATTCCATTAGTTTCTGGTACAGCCACTTACGATTTGCCCGCGACTACCATCGACCTCATGAGCCAAGTCATAAGAACTGGGTCTGGAACAACTCAGTCAGACATAGCTATTTCTAGGGTGTCAAATCCTACTTATGCATCTATCCCAAGTAAGAACGACACGGGCAGACCGATACAAGTTTATATAGACAGACAAGCAGAGATCCCTAAGATAACTCTATGGCCTATTCCTAATGACGCAAGTTATACTTTTGTATATTGGATGTTAAAAAGAATTGATGATGCAGGTACAGGTGTTAATACACAACATGTACCATTTAGATTTCTACCATGTTTAGTAGCAGGATTAGCATATTACTTATCTATAAAAATACCTGAAGCAGGCGACAGAACACAATTTTTAAAAGCAGAATATGAAGAGCAGTGGCTACTTGCTTCAACTGAAGATAGAGAAAAAGCAACTTTAACCATAGCACCAAGAACATCATACGTATAGGAGATTAAGATGAAAGAAGTACCAGCAAATAAAAAGAAAAGTTTAGGAAAGTTACCTACACCTGTGCGCAACAAAATGGGATACATGGAAGAAGGTGGATCAGTACCAAAGATTAAAAAAGGCTCACCTGAAGATAAAGTAAAAAAGAAATTTTTAGATACTAACCCTTTATTTAAACTTGAGAAAAAAGTTAAAAAACATTTAAAAGACAAACTAGAGAAGAAAAAGAAAGCTAGGCGTCGCCCTGAATTTTCACCAGGGTTAGTTCAGCCACCTCGAAGAGGAAGTAAATTTGGTAAAAAACCTCGTAATCCAGCTGCTCCTGCAATTTCCACAAGAAAAAGAAATGATCGAGGTAATGAACGGTCTATAGATTTGATGAAAGAAAGAATAAAAAAACGATCTAATATGATGAAAGAAGGTGGTATGGTTATTGTGGATAGGAACTATCTTAAAGGTAAGTAATGAGCAATAGGTATACAACTAATAAGAATGCAATAGCTGACTGTGATGTTTGTGGTTTTCAGTTTAAGCTTAGAGAATTAAAAGATTTATATGTAAGAAAAACTAACACTAATGTTAAAGCTTGTAAAGAGTGTTGGAACCCAGATCAACCACAGAATATGCAGGGGATGTATCCAGTAGAAGATCCTCAAGCAGTGCGAGATCCAAGACCTGACCAAAGTTTTAATGACAACAACATAACTGGGTCAAGAGATATACAATGGGGTTGGAACCCAGTAGGATCAGGTAATTTATTAGCAATACCCGATATACCTGATAATTTAAAAGGTGCCGGTGGTTTAGGTACTGTAACCGTAGAACTAGGAGATTAAGATGGCTAAAGAAAACAAAGAAAGAAAAGCTAAAATGGTAGATGGCTTTGCACAACCACAAGACGTACCTGTACCTAACTTTGCTGGGTATCCAGAAAAAGATGTTAAGACAACAGGCGTAGAAACTCGTGGTAATGGTGCAGCTACTAAAGGCACTAAAGCTCGCGGACCAATGGCGTAAGGAATAGTCGATGAACTATACAGAATTAGTAGCAGCAGTACAAAGTTATACTGAGAATCAATATTCCACTGCGGATATAAATACTTTTATACAAAATGCTGAACAGAGAATATATAATACGACTCAATTACCTGATCTACGAAAGAATGTAACAGGAGAAATGACGCTCGGTAATAAATATATGGGTCTCCCTACAGACTGGTTATCATCTTTCAGTATAGCTGTTATAAACAGTGATAACGAATATACATATCTTTTAAATAAAGATGTTAACTTTATCAGAGAATCGTTTCCTGATACTGATGCAGCTTTTAGAGGTAAACCAGAGTATTATGCTATTTTTGATGATACTGCAATGATATTAGGGCCAACACCAGATGCTGATTACAATACAGAGCTACATTATTACTACTATCCTGAAACTATTGTTACTGCTGGGAATACTTGGCTGGGTGATAATTTTGATAGCGCTCTTTTGTATGGGACTCTTTTGGAAGCAGCTGCATTTATGTTGTCAGAGCCTGATACGGTAGCCAACTATACAGCACGTTATCAAGAAGCAATGAAATTATTAACAGGTTTAGGTGAAGGTAAAAATAGAAGAGATGCCTATAGAAGCGGTCAAGCAAGAATACCGGTTCCTGGAAGAGGCAGAAGAATAGGTTAATTTTAACAACTAAAGGGGTATAATGGAACAATTAAACTTAGGTGATTTAAATTTTGAGGTACATACAACATCTCATAGAGGACATACACCAGAAGAAATAGCTGAGTTTGCGTTAGATAAAATTATGTATGTCAGCAAAGATGCAAATCCTTTAATAAAGGAACAAGCGGAAGCTTTTAAAGGGCATATTAGGCAAGTTCTAATACACCATTTAAAAATAGCGGTGAAGTCGGACCGTACAACACTAGCGAATAAACTGCGTGAAGCAGGGCATTCAGATTTAATTAAAACAATTTTAGAATTGTAGGAGAAAAACATGGCAATTTCACAAGCAATGTGTACGTCATTTAAAGTTGAATTGCTTAGCGGCGGTCATAACTTTAATACAGCGAACGTAGCACGTAGTGCTAATACACAAGATTCATTTAAGATGGCGTTATATACATCGTCAGCTTCTTTGGGCGCAGCAACAACAGCTTACACAGCATCAGGCGAAACATCAGGAACAGGATATGCTGCGACTGGTCAAGCGTTAACTGTTTCAGCTGTACCACAAGCATCAGGTACAACAGCGATTCTTAACTTTTCAACTGAAACTTGGAGCACAGCGAGTATTACAGCTAGAGGTGCATTAATCTATAATGATACGATGTCTGACACAGCTGTCGCAGTATTAGATTTTGGTGGAGATAAAACATCAACAGCGGGAGATTTCTCAGTAGTATTCCCAACATTTGATGCTACAAACGCAATTATACGTATAGCGTAATAGAGGTCTGTTATGGCTGACCAGATTATCAACCTAGGTGGTTATGGCTCTGGGTCGTGGTCTTCCGATTTGTTTGGGGAAACAGTAACTAATTTTACTGGAACCACAGGCTTAGGTAGCGTTACGACAACAGCCAATGCTACCGCTAGTGTAACAGGACTAGCAGGCACTTCAGCCCTTGGGGATGTTGGCTTTGCTATCTTTGTTAATACTACAGTTACGGGGCTAGCAGGTACAACTGGGTTAGGCACAACAACAGAAGTTATTGCAGGTGGCGGAGCGTCACCAACCGGAGTCAGCGCAACAGGATCTGTAGGATCAGTTGCTACATCGGGTGTATCAACAACTACGGTAAGTGGTGTAGGGGGTACAACTGGACTTGGGTATGTAGAGTATGTAGAAACATGGACTGGCTGGAGTTCTGGACCTTGGGGTCGAGGAACTTGGGGTAGACCGGTTGTTTTAGCAGTAGTAACGGGTGTAAGTGCAACAGGAGCTTTAGGAACTGCTGCTGTAGATGCAGAATCATCACATACAGTTACTGGGGTTGTAGGAACAACAGCGTTAGGCGCAGTATCTACTATTTCAGATTCTGTAGTAGAAGCTGTATTAGGAGACTTTGGTACAACTGATCTTGGCGACGTTACTGTAGAAGCCAAAGCAACAGTATCCCTAACAGGGGTAAGTGCGACAGCTACACCAGGCACTACCACTACTATTACAGAAAATAGAGTTTTACTTTCAGGAGTAGCGGGAACTGGGGCGACTGGATCAGTTAGCATAAGTGGTAAAGCAAATGTAAGTGTAACGGGGGTTAGTGGAACTTGCGAGACTAACGATTTTACTTTAGTATGGGGATTGATAGACACAACTCAAGACCCTAAATGGACGAGGATAGTAGCATGATAGTTGAAGCAAAAACATTAAAAGATGGTACAATAGTAAATAAATATGAAACGCATTTAGAGTGTTCCAGTTGTGGAATGCATGTAGATGCAGAAGAATACGAATCAGGAATCTGCTCTGATTGTGGTGCCGCATGGAATGGTAAGCAACATACAAAAGTCTATGTCACAAGTGTACCTGCAAGCGGCCAAACAAGTTAATAGGAGATAGACATGGCAAGTACATATTCAGATCTAAAAATTGAACTCATAGCAACCGGAGAGCAGTCTGGAGTATGGGGCAATACAACAAACACAAACTTAGGAACAGCTCTACAAGAAGCCATTACAGGATCGGCTGATGTTACATTTTCTAGTGGTAATGTAACGCTTACTCTGACAGATACAAACGCAGCTCAAGTAGGTAGAAATCTTAGACTTAATCTAACAGGAACTACAGGTGGTGCTAGAGATTTAGTTTTACCAGCTATTGAGAAGTTATACTTAATTAATAACGGTACAGCTGACATCATCACATGTAAAAACGCATCGGGCACAACCGTTGCAGTTCCGGCAGCTACTTCTACATTTATTTACAACACTAGTACTAACGTAGTAGATGCAACTAGCTATTTATCTACCTTATCTTTAGGTTCAGCTTTGGCTGTTACTTCGGGTGGTACAGGATCTACAACTGCTAGCGCAGCGCGTACAGCTTTAGGAACAGCAAAGTCTGGAGCGAACTCTGATATTACCTCTCTTACTGGATTAACTACAGCGTTAACCGTAGCTCAAGGTGGTACAGGAGCGGCGACTCATACAGCAAGCTCGGTATTAATTGGAGAAGGTACAGCAGCTATTTCATCAGTGGCTCCAGGTACTTCAGGAAATGTATTAACTTCTAATGGTTCAGATTGGACATCAGCAGCGGCGGCCGCTTTTGATACAGGTACTAGAATGATATTTGCTCAAAACGCAGCTCCAACTGGATGGTCAAAAGATACAACAAATTATAATCAACATGCAATGAGAATTGTGACTGGAACAGCAGGAGGCACTGCAGGTACAGTAGACTTTAGCTCAGCCTTTACTTCACAAGCGGTAGCAGGTTCAGTTTCTATTACAGGGATTTCCGGTAGTGCAGGTAATACAACGTTGAGTATCCCTCAAATACCGAGCCATACTCACTCTTATACTGCAGCTAGCCCTGGTGGTGCTGGTGGTAAAGGTGGTGGTACCGGTCAAACAAGTTCGAACACAGGGTCAAAAGGTGGAGGCGGATCTCACAATCACCCATTCTCATTTAGTTCAGGTACTGCAACATTTAGTGGAAGTGCGATTGATTTAGCTGTAAAATACTTAGACGTTATAACAGCGACTAAAGACTAATATAGTCGAAAGGATTTAAATGCAACTAGAAAAAGGGACTTTTTGTCCTTTATTGAAGAAAAAATGTATTGGGTTAGAATGTGCTTGGTTTGTTAAAATACAAGGTATTGATAAAAATACTGGTAATCAAGTAGATGAATATAATTGCTCTATAGCGTGGATGCCTATGCTACAAATAGAAAACTCAGGCACTCAAAGAGAAACTGGAGCAGCGGTAGAATCATTCAGAAATGAAATGGTAAAAGCTAATGAGGCAAGTGTTAAAGTATTAGCTGAAAGTGCAAAACAAAATTTATTAGGAGATAAGAAATGAACTTAACAATTGTAGTAGCCGATAATGCTGTTACTAAAGATGGAGTAGGGCATGGTGATTTAGACCTATCTACCTGCGGTATTCCAGCGGATGTATGGGCATTACAATGGAATGGAACTTCGGGACATATTGAATTCTACAGTGATTCCGAAAACACTGAAATAGATGAACTGCCAAGTTGGGGTACAAAAGCAGCTTCTCTTGTTGATTCGATAGTAGTAGCAGATGATGAAGATGAATATACAGGGCAAGACGATCCTGAACTAGATGCTCTTATGGCTGTCTATCCTCCTTTAACTTATGCATATGCAGATATAGTAATATCTAGAACTAGTTCAAATGATTTTACGGTTCAAAAAGTAAGTGGAACTTGGGCTTATAATATGGAAGTGCAGGAAACAACTCCATTTAAACCTATAGGGTTAGCTGTTACTAACGTAGCAGGTAATGGGGCGGCAATATTAAACAAAATGGGATTTCTTGCTGAAGAAGCAGCTAAATATGGGATTCCTATATTTTCAAGTGTTCCTACAGACTTTCCTAATCAAGAGCAAATTGTCCAGTATAACTTGGACCACATGGGACAACTAAAGTATGATTATGAAGATCGTGCATACATGTATACCCCTTGGGATGCCGATAAAGAAAAAATAAAGAAAGAGAAGGATATTAATTTAGATAGAGCAAATGCATTAGACGCAGGATTTGAATGGGAAGGCAACAGATTTGATGCTGACAACTTAAGTAGAACTAATTTAGCTGGGTATGTAGCTATGGTTGATGCAAATATAAATCTACCTGCTAACTTTACGTGGCGTGATATGGACAATAATGATGTACCTATTACTGAAGAAACAATTAAAGCTTTTGCGACTGCAATGAATACATTTATGAATGATTGTTATGTCGCTTCTTGGGACAGGAAAGCTCAATTAGATGCTGCAACTACTATTGAAGAAATACGAGACATTTAAACTAAGTAATAACTTTAAAATAAAAGTAGTACAGGCCTTCGCATATCTAGGAGCAGTTGCCACATTAATTTTTTGGTGGGACACTACTTTGTTTATCCTTGCAATGATATGGGGGTGGCTTCTTACAGGCTTTGGTTCTAGCATGGGACTACACAAAATGTCTGCTCACCGTTCCTTCAAACCAAAAAATAAATTCATAAAAATATTTCTTTTGTTCATGGGTACTATTGTTTCTATGGGTAGTACTATATATTGGTGTGATACTCATAGATTGCATCACGGTACTTCGGACTCTGACAAAGACCCTCACCCACCTAGAGGCTCTTTATGGAATAAAATAAAAATATGGTTTTACTACTTTGAGCCATACAAAATTGAGCCAATGAGAGTAAAAGATTTAATTGCCGATAAACATCATATGTGGTTTCATAAAAATTATTATAAAATAGTTATTGGTTGGATTGTTTTACTTGGTTTGATAGACTTGAAGATAGCTGCTTATTTTTATTGTGTTAGTATGCTTTATGTATTTTTTGGGATTAGTTATATAACAGTTATAGCACATGTTCCTAAACTAGCTGTCAGAGGGTATAGGTTATTTAACTCAACTGATTACACATACAACAGTCAACTTTTTGCGTGGTTATTATGGGGTGAAGGTTATCACAATACTCATCATAGCAATCCCAGACTCTACAATCTAGCATTACTACCTAATGAGTTTGATTACTCCGCTAAAGTTATAGAAATGATAGGAATTCCCTGCGAGCAGAAACCTAAAAAGTTTGATACAATAGTAAGACTCTAAAAACTTATGAAAGGATTGTAATGAACGTAAAAGATACGGTACTAGAAATCATATCTGCTGAAACAAAAACACCTGTAGAAGAAATAGATTTAAAAGCTGATATACGAGATATGGGAATAGATTCTCTAGCTACAGTAGAAATAGTTGTAGAAATAGAAGATCAGTTAGGTATTGAAATTCCTGAAGATAGTGTTACCGAGATTATAATCATTGAGGATATTATAAAACTATGCCAAAAATTGCACTCATAAACCACAGAATTCTTTGGGTTCTTGTACACTCTGCCGCTATAATTTCTATAGTGTTAGCAATATTTTATGGGTACGGGTGGTGGTTATTAGCTGCGTTTCTAATATCTAGAGTATGGATAATAGGTGGTATGAGCATGGGATTGCATAGATACTTTTCTCATAGAAGTTTTACAACCACTCCTTTTAAGCACAAAATAATATTGTTCTTAAGTATAATGGCAGCTCAAGGAAGCCCTTTGGGTTGGGCTACAGTACACAGACACCATCATAAACATTCTGACCGAGAGTTTGATGTGCACTCTCCCAAAGATGGTGCGTGGCATGGAGCACTATGGATGTTAGGGAGCCCTAAAAAATGGAAAGAAAAATTAGGTATGAAGTTCTCAACTGTTGATTTACTTAAAGATAAGTCAGTCGTGTTTGTTGAAAAATACTATTATGTTTTCTGGGCATTTTTAATTGCAGTTAGTTTTCTTATTGATTGGAAGATAGGATTATTCCTAGTATTAGCCCCTCCAGGATTAGGTTTTATGTTAGACATGTACTTTGTTAACTACCTTACTCATACTCCACTCTTACCTAAAGGGTATAGAAACTTTGATTCAAACGATACAACTTGGAACTATAACTGGGTTATATGGTTAGGTATTCCTGATGGGCTACACCATAATCATCACACAGAGCCTTGGAAAACAAACGCAGCTATTAAGAAAGGAGAGTATGACGTGACTGGTTGGATTATTGATAATTGGTTTGCTACAAGTCACGCAAGAGATGTTAAACTTAATTAAGAAAAAAGAAACAAGGCTAGTTACTAACGATTTTGCAGACCCCTATATGACTCAATACTCATTGAGTTTTTTTCCTAGACTACGTTTAAATATTATATCTGACGGCGATTTAGAAATGCACACACACCCTTGGGACTTTACGTCTTTAGTGTTATATGGTGGATATAAAGAGACTACACCGAAAGGGTCAAAAACCTACAAAGCAGGATCTATTAATCGATTTAAATGGCATCAGTTCCACTCATTAAAACTACTTAAAAGTAAATGTGTTACAATACTTTTCACCTCTAAACCAAAAGTAAAGAGTATACAGTTTATGGTTAAAGGTAAAATTGTAGATGAGTTCCCATATTACTTATCTAAATGTAAGACAACAGCTCAAAAAAGACAATTAATCAAAGCATATAAGGAGGTACGGTGAAGCTTATAAGAACAACATACTTTCCCTTCATATCAGTTAAGATGCATAATGATGGGCTTCAGACAGACTATATAGCTAGATACTATTTGTGGTTTTGTCAGAGAGTATTTATAAATATTATGAGACGCGGAGAAGATGTATTGCATACTCACCCATGGAACTATGTATCTATAATACTTTGGGGCGGATATAAAGAAACCACTATTGATAAAGACACTGGAGAGTTAGTAACAAAGAAGTACGGACCTGGGTCTATTCTACATCGTAAACACACAGACTATCATTCATTAGAAATGCTTAAGCCTAAATCTATTAGCTTGTTTTTTATATCTAAAATAAAAGTAGACACTAAATGGCGACAAAGTTTTATAGTCAATAATGACCCAAAAAACCCAAGGGTTATGAATGATTTAGAATATCAATTGTATTTATGCAAAACTTCGGCGCAGAAAAAAGAGTTGGTATCAATATACAGAGCTGCTAGAGATGACGTGATGGGGGCAAAATATAATAATCCAGAAGCAAGATATTTTAGAAGAACTAAAAGTAAACTTAAAGACAGCAGAAAAGACGAATATTTTGAAAGGGATATTAAGTGACTATACAATTTGATAGGCTAGATACTATAACTCATGATTGTGCCGAAATATGGAATATAACAGAAGTAGATAATGAAGCTATAGCTGAAGAGACAATGAAATTTGTAGGGCAAGTTCTCAATTCAGATAGTAGAACTACTAGAAGCGAAGACTCTGTTCTTGACGTTACTGCCCCTGCTACTAAATTATTATTTAAAGAAGTTGAAAAAGTTTTAGCTCAAAGAAATTTACAGCGCATACCCGATCAACATTGGGGACAAATTCACAGGCAATACGAATCAACAGAAATGCATGAGCATGCTCCGTGGAACGTTGGTTGGGTATATTATGTTAGGGTTCCTGAAGATAGTGGGCTACTAGTATTTACACAGTTTCAAGGGTGGACTGATAGATATGAGCATACTCATTATCCCGAAGTAGGACAACTTGTACTATTTCCCGGATGGATGATACATAGAGTGACTAAAAACTTTAACAAAATTCCTAGGGTAAGCATTTCAGGAAATGCAAATTATATATGAACAGGCAGCTAGAACAAGATAACTATTTAATTATAGATAACTTTATTTCTCCTGAAAGAGCCTCTGAGTTCTTTGATAGCTACAAGAGTCAAGTAGAACAACACCCTCAACTGTTTGATAAAGACCCTCAATGCCCTTTGTCGTATGCAATGTATAACTTCCGTGATTTTTTAAACCTTCTTTGTGAAAAACTTTCAACAATTAGTGAAATAATGGGAGAAAATATGTTGCCTAGTTATACGTATGCTAGGTTATATACTCATGGAGATGAACTAAAAAAACATAAAGATAGACCTTCATGTGAGATAAGTTTAACTGTTCATTTAGGTGGAGATGCTCCTTGGGATATTTGGATGACCAAACCTAATGCAGAACAAATAGCAATTAATTTAAAACCGGGACAAGCTGTTGTTTATATAGGCACTATTTCAGAACATTGGAGAGATAAATTTAAAGGGCAAGAATATATACAAGTGTTCTTACACTATGTAAGAGGGACAGGGGAGCACTGGGAACATTTTGGTGATAGGATTAACACAGGACTTAATAATGTATAACCTTAAAGATTATATAGTTGTTTTAAAAAATATAGTGCCAGAAGAATTAAGTAATGCTATTTTAGCTGAATATAAAAATGCAGATGATTGGACAAAAGCTATTACAGGATCAGGGGTTCAAAAAAAGATACGCAACTGTGATACGATTGAGTTATCACAAGGCTTTACCATAAAAGACAGCGAAAAACGAGCTAAAATAGATGCAGAGTTATTTCTTTGTGCAGCGAAATGTATAGAACAATATAACCTAAAGTTTGAACACTCCCGTGTAGAAGAAGACACAGGGTATGAACTATTGAGATATAACAAAGGTGAGTTTTATACTCAGCATGTCGATACTTTTATAACTGCGCCTAGATTAGTAAGTTGCTCTTTTCACCTTAATGATGATTACGAAGGCGGAGAGTTTGGGTTTTTTGATAGAGATGTAAAGATTAAAGCAGATAAAGGAGATGCTGTTATGTTTCCTTCTACCTTTATGTACCCCCATGAAATTATGCCTGTAGCGAAAGGCACTAGATACTCTATAATTACTTGGTTTAGGTAGTTAATGTGTTAAAATAAGGAGATTGTAATAGGAGTAAAAATATGTTATCTATTTTATCAGGAATACTAGGGTTTGCAACATCAGGATTACCTAGCGTATTAAAATTTTTTGAACAAAAAAGCGACCATTCTCATGAGCAACAGATGGCTAAGCTTGAAATACAAAGGACTATGGAGTTAGCAAAAGCAGGCTATGCATCTCAAGAAAAAATTGAAGAGTTTAAAACAGACCAAGTTAGCATGGAAACATATGCTCAAGAAAGAGTGGCTTTATATAAAAACGACGAAAAAGTTGCGGAAGGCGCATCTACTTGGGTTATTAATCTTCGTGCTAGTGTTCGCCCCATTATCACCTATATTTTTGTTACTATTCTTTTGGTGGTCGATTTTGTAGGATTATACTGGGCTATTGCATCTGGGCATAATTATGCGGAAGCTATGCATATTGTGTTTAGTAATGAAGAAATGGCTATACTCGCGTCTATTATTGGTTTTTGGTTTGGATCTAGACATTGGGAAAAATAAGTGAATACATCAGAAAAGGGTATAACCCTTATAAAGTATTTTGAAGGAGTACGTGCTACGCCTTACAGATGCCCTGCGGGCTATTGGACTGTCGGTGTTGGTCATCTTATTAGTTATGATGATAAACTACTCGCTTCATGGGATCGCACTTTTTCAGATGATGAAATAAATAACTTATTAAAGAATGACTTAAAAAAATACGAAAATGGAGTTCTTCGTTTATTACATCCTAAACAACCAAATCAATCTGAGTTTGATGCTTTTGTCAGCTTTAGCTTTAATCTTGGTTTGGGATGCTTTCAACGGAGTACAGTTCGTTCAGCGTTTAAGCGCGGTGATAAAAAAAGAGCTGGTGAAGTTCTTTTAAAGTATTGCTATGCTGGTGGTCGTAAACTTAAAGGATTAATTAGAAGACGAATAGCAGAACATGCACTGTTGATGAACAGGGAATAATAAGATATGGCGTTACGAAAACTTGTATTTAAACCTGGAATCAACCGGGATCAAACTAACTATTCATCTGAAGGTGGGTGGTATTCTGGCGACAAAGTTAGATTTAGACAAGGCTTTCCTGAAAAAATAGGTGGCTGGAATCCAATAAACTTTACTCCCTATGTAGGCACTGCATCTAGTTTACTTTCCTATGGCACATCTGACGACCAAGAAGTTATTGGTGTTGGTACTAACGATAAGATGTATGTGCTTACAGGTACTACTTTAGTAGACACTACTCCTCTCCGAGAAACATTTACTAGCTCTACTACCCCCTCCACTGATAATATGTTTACCACTATTGCAGGGTCAAATGTTATAAGATGTACTCTTAGTAGTGGGGCTAACGAAGGAGACTACGTTACTTTTAGTGGTGCTGTAGCTATTGGCGGGGTGCCTGCTGAAGATTTAAATAAAGAGTTTAAAATAACTGATGTAGAAACAACAACGTTTAATTTTACTGTAGATACCGCTGCATCAGGAAATGTAGCCGCAGGTGGTGGAGTAGGCATTACAGCAGAATTTCAAGTTCATATTGGGTTCCCAACTGTTACATACGGATATGGCTGGGGAACGGATACTTGGGGCAGACTTACTTTTGGATCGGGGGGTACAGTCCCTATTGCCATACCAGCTCGTACAATATACCAAGACCAATTTAATAATGACATCATCTTTAATATTAAGAACGCAGACATTTATTATTGGGAATATAATGCGCCATTAACTAATAGAAGTGTTCTTTTAAATAGTTTAGTCAATGCTAGAGCAGTTCCTAATAAAACAACTAAATCAATGTTTGCCCCTAGTGGACATTTATTAGCTTTAGGAACTCAAGAATATAGTCGAACATTAGGAGCATCAGTTGCTGTAAGTAGCATAACAGCGGGGGGAACAACAGCAGGTGTTACTACATCAGGAGCACATGGATTAGTTGTAGGAGATTGGGTAAGTTTAGAAGGACAAGCTCCAGCAGTATACCAAGGTGAGTTTCAAGTGCGCACCGCTCCAACAACAACTACATTTACTTATACGGTACCTTATACACCAGCCACTGTAGCAACAACTCCTGGAATTATGAAAAAAATAGATTACTCTGGAGGTTCGTTTGATGGGCTACTTATTAGATGGGCTAATGTTAATACTGATATAGGTCCTCAACCTGAAGAATGGAAACCAGAAATAACTAACTCTGCAGGGTTTATACGAGTTAAACAAGGATCAGCTATTGTTACTGGGTTTATAACACGACAAGAAGTTTTAGTATGGACTGAAACAGCGTTAACTACACTTCAATTTACAGGTACGACAGAAGTGTTTTCTCAAAATGAAATTTCTACTTCTGTTAACATTATGGGATCTAAAGTTGTAGCAGAAGCAAATAACATTGTATATTGGATGGGTAACGATAAATTCTTTGCATATGATGGTAGGGTTAATACACTGCCTTGTACTTTAAAACAGTATGTATTTGAGGATATGAATAAAACTCAAGGTGAAGATTTCCGTGCAGGAATTAATAGTGAATTTAATGAAGTTATATGGTTTTACGCATCAGCAACATCAAATGAAATTGACAGATATGTTATATATAATTATGAAGAGAAGATTTGGTATTACGGAAGTTTAAATAGAACAATGTGGGTAGATTCAGGAACAATACCTTTCCCATTAGCTACAAGTGATGGTTATGTGTATAGACATGAGGATGGTAATAATGATGGGCAGCCAGCAGGTGCAGCTCCAAAACCAATTACTTCTTTTATACAATCTGCCGATATGGGAGTAGATGATGGAGACTTTTTTGTATTAACTAAAAGAGTTATACCTGATGTGAATTTCACAAAGTCTGAAACAGCAAACCCTGTAACTGGAGCAGCTTTAACACCAGAAGTACAAGTAACTGTAGGAGTACGAAACTTTCCCGGAACAAATTTATCTAGTACTGATGTAGCAGGAAATACTCTAACAAGAGATGTAGTCACTACGGCTACTATTGACCAATATACAAATCAAGTGTTTGTAAGAGCAAGAGGTAGACAAATGACATTTAAAATAGCCTCAGAAGATGTAGGCGTGCAGTGGCAATTGGGTATGACACGAGTAGACTTTAAACCTGATGGTAGGAGAGGATAATGGCTAATATACCTTCAACAAAAGCGCCTAATATATCACCTCCTAGAAACGAGTATGACGTTGACCAAGCGCTTCTAACTTCAAATCAACTTAGACTATACTACAATCAGATAGACGCTAATAATAATGCGGTTAAAATATCAATTGAAGCTGTATCAACATTACATTGGTTAGGAGATAGTTAATGGCTTTTCAAACAGTTACCCCAATAAGAATTGCTCAAGCTAGTATGACTACAAGTTATCTAGCTATTTATACATGCCCTACTAATGCAAGAACTTACATGAAAGACTTAATAGTTTGTAACTCAACAGAAGGTGCAGGTCAAGTATCTATAAATATAGTTCCTGATACTGAAGTAGCCAGTGCTAGTAATGCAATATATTATAATCAAGCTTTGGCAGCTAACACTAATTTTCATTGGAAAGGCACTCAAATTTTAAACGAGGGTGACACTATTCAAGTTAAAAGTTCTACATTTTTAAAAATTTTTACAACTACCGCAACTGATGATTGTTTTACTACAAACACTACAAGCGGTACAGAAAGTATTGTTACAGTAACTATAGAAAATCATGGAGCTGTTACGGGTGATGGAGTTGGATTTCTAGGGGCCGTTGCTGTAGGTGGAATTACTGCTCCGCAACTTAACGCATCATTTGTTATAACTCGTGTTGATGATAATAATTTTACAATAACTACAGCAGGAACAGCAACATCTGTTGCGACAGGAGGAGGTTCAGGAATCACAGCCGTATTTGAATATGCACCTCTGCCAACAATCACTATATCTGGCGGGGAAGCCACATAAAACGGTTTATACATAGCATATTACATGGTATTATACAACTTAAATAAATAGGATTTATTATGTCATTAGGTAACGTAATAGGAGCAGCAGCTCCAATAGCAGCAGGTTATTTTACAGGAGGAACTAGCCTAGGAATTGGTGGCGCAATTGCTGCTGGTGCAGCTACTGGTATGGGTATTGCCGCATTACAAGGTAATGATGTTCTTATGGGTGGTGTAATGGGAGGCCTTGGTGGATATGGTGGAGCTAATATGGCAGCTGCTTCAACCGCGGCAAAAGAAGCCGCTCAAGGAACTCTAACCGATGCAGCTTTTAATGAAGCAGCTCAACAACAAGTGATGCAACAAGCAGGCACGGGAATTAATTCAGGTATAACAGGAACTACAGGAGAATTGGGCGCCAACATGGGTCAAACTATTTCTCAAAGTGGTCGAGCGTTTCCTAATATAGGAACTACAGGAGCTTCTCAAGGCGCAACAATTGGTCAATCATATAGACCCGACTTCATGGCAACAGCAACTAAAAACCTTAATGTTCCAACGGCTCAATTTGGTAAAGACTATGGTTTTTCTGATATTGCCACAGAATTAGGAGAAGGTGAAGCTTCCAAAGGATATATGAAAGCCGGTTTAACTGCACTGCCTGTAGTATCAGCAGCTTTTGAACCAGAGTATGAGACCTTTGATGAGATGAGAGAAGATAAATATGATCCTAATGAAACACTTAACCTCAATGACCCTTCATTAGATTCAGGTATTGAAGATGAAATAAACAAAGACTCTGGACTTAGATTATATGCAAAAGAAGGCGGAATGATTCCAGCATACGAAAAGGGGGGTATTGTTAATCAGGCTCCAATGAATGTAAATACTGCAGGTGCTAATGTAACTAGCGGCGGAATGAATGTAAATAACGTAGGTGCTAATATGGGATTAAATTCAGTAGCTAACTTAAATCAAGGAGCTTCTAATATGCAAGGTCTTGGTGGGTTGAATGTAAATACTGGAGCAACAAGTGTTAGTGACTATGAGCAGTCAATACTAGATAAACCTTTATATAAAGATTTAGGATTTACAGGTATAGGTGGAGGACCATCAAGAGTTCCTTACGATTATAATGCAGGAAATATATACTCTGGTCCAAACTATACTACAAACAGGGATGGTACTTTTACAAGAGTCGGCCCAGTACCAAAGGATGCTTTAGAAGTTCAACAACAGAATATTAGAGATAGATTGGCAGGCACAGGACCTATGAATTTAAACGATAAAGGCTTAAATCTTAATAGTAGAATGAATATAAACGACTTACCTTCCACAAAGTTTTATGCTACTGGCGGTATGTTAGAAGGACCAGGAGATGGTATGAGTGATAGTCTTGCAGCTAAGATTGATGGAAGTCAACCTGCTGCTTTATCACAAGGTGAGTTTGTTGTACCTGCTGACGTAGTTAGTCATCTAGGTAATGGCTCATCAGATGCTGGATCTAAACGCTTATATGCTATGATGGACGAAGTAAGAAACGCTCGAACAGGAACAAAAAAACAAGGGAAAGAAATTGATCCCGAAAGGTATATGCCTGCATAGATGAAAACATCATTAGTCCCTAAAGACCACATAATAGTAGTCTGGGATAGGATAAAAGAATACGCAGAAGGCTGTGCTAAGTATACATTTGGTAGGTTCTCTGCGGAAGATATGTTACACGGTCTTCTTACCAAAGACCAACAGTTATGGATTGCTTTTGACGATGAGGGTATTCATGCTTTTTGGGTAACAGAAGTTATAGAGTATCCTCAAACTAAAATGTTAGTAATGCATTTTGTAGGTGGAAGGGATATAGAAGAATGGCAAACAGTAGGGTTAAAACAACTACAAAGTTTTGCAAGAGATACAGGTTGTACTAAGATAGAATCATATGGTAGACCTGGGTGGGAAAAGATTTGGAAAAATCAAGGGTACGTTAAACGTCTTGTATTTTATGAATTACCAGTGGAGTAATAAAAATGTTTTTAAAGATAATACCTAAAAGAATTAAAGTGTGGCTTATTAAGCACCTATATACTGATATTGCAGCTATGGGTGACGGAGGCGATACGGCCCTTGCACACGTCAACGAAAAAGAAGTTGCTTTATTAAAAGCTCACGGTGGCGCAGGGACTATAAACCCACGCACAGGTCTTATAGAGTTTAAAGGTAAAGGCGGTGGTTCATCAGCTCCAGCAACACAAGAATCTACATCTTATTCTACTAACTTACCAGAATACGCAGAGCCATACTACAAAGAACAAATGAAGCAGGTAGCTAAGGAAGTATATACTACTGACTCAAGAGGTAATGTAACAGGTGTTAAACCTGCAGCTGTATACAAAGGACCTGAAGTCGCTGGGTTTAATACAGATCAAACAACTGCTCAAGCTAATGTAAGAGGATTAACTAGTCCATCACAATTTGCAAGTGCAACAACAGGCTTAAACACTGCAATGGGCAAAGCTAATACTGCTCAAGGTGGAATAGATACAGCTTTAGGATACACTCCTGGAACAATCACAGATGAGACTATAACTACTGAAAGATTTACCGACCCAGGTGTAGCGGCATCTTACATGAACCCATATCAGCAGCAAGTGGTTGATGTAGAAACTGCTGAAGCTAGAAGACAAGCTGACATTGCTAAATCAGCCAGAGGACTCCAATCTATAGGAGCAGGAACCTTTGGAAGTGGTAGACAAGCTCTAATGGAGTCTGAAGCAGATCGAGCATTAGCAACACAACTAGGTGCTATACAGGCTAGAGGAAGTAGAGATGCATACAATACAGGGCAACAAGCATTTACACAAGATATGTCTCGTGATTTTGGTATGCAAAAAGCTAATCAAGCAGCTGACCTACAATCACAACAATTAAATCAAACAGGTAATCAGTTTACTGCAGATTTAAATAAACAGTTGGGTTTATCGGGTCTACAATCTGGAATGACAGGTTCAAACATGTTAGGTCAATTAGGTGGGCTACAACAGCAGACAGACCTACAAAGAATTCAAGCTCAAGCTGCATCTGGTGCAGAGCAACAAGCACTAGAACAAGAAAGATTCAATGCAGATAAGCAGAGATATTTAGAAGAACAAAACGCAAAAAAAGCAGCATTAGAATATCAATCAAATATACTACGAGGTACTGCAGGTGCATTAGGCTCAACACAAACTAATTATGCGCCGGCTCCAAGCATGGCATCTCAAATTGGCGGTCTAGGTCTAGCAGGCTTAGGGCTTTATAATAAAATGAGTGGGTAAAATATGAATATTATTCAGGTACAGAATAGGTTAAAAGGTGTAACAGACGAAGCATTAGTCGAGTATATAAACAATCCCACAGGAGATGTCCCTACCTATTTAGCGTTAGGAGAGGTTGGTCGCAGAGAAGATGTTCGTAAAGAGTATCAAGCGTCTCAAGCTGAACAACCACAAAAAACTGTAGCTGAAGAAATGGTAGCTAAATTATCAACGCCTACAGGGATAGGCGCACTGACTAATAATATGGCACCTCAAATGGCCCCCGAAGAAGTTATGTCTAGTTCAGAGTCTATTAGCGAAACCGGCATAGCACCCTTACCTACACCAAATATGACTCAAGAGTTTGCAAGGGGTGGTATCGTAGGATATAAAGGTGGCGGTATACTAGATACAATAAAAGAATATGGTAGAAAAATATTTACTAAGCCTATGCCAAAAGGACCAAATCCAGGCAATCTTCCAGCAATACGTCCAGGTCTTATAAATAGAAACCCTAAGAAAACAGCTGCAGGAGCAGCAGGGCTTGGCTACTATGCATTAAGCGGTGAAGACGGAGATGAAACAGTAGTAGAAGATACAGAAATTATAAATGCACCTGTGCAAGGTGGTAATTTTATGGAAAAAGAAGAAGAAGCTATAACATATAACCCACCTGAGTTTCCTATGGATAAATTAACAGTAGAAGACCCTAGAGCTTATGGTGAAGATAAAATGAATAGGTTTAAAGAACTTAGAGGGCCAGATACAGTTACACCAAAAATGGAAAAAAGATTAAGAGACATGGAAGCTGAAGTTACAGGGCAGAAAGAAGATGCTCAGTACATGGCTATGATTAAAGCAGGTCTTGCAATAGCAGGAGGCACAAGTCAAAACGCTATAACTAATATTGCAGAGGGTGGTATGGAAGGTATAGATTCTTATGTAGCAGAACTTAAAGAAATTCGTGAGCGTGAAGATAAGATATTTGATCTTGACCTAGAGATTGCACAAGCTGCAAGAAAAGAAGAACTTGTTATCGCTATGAAGGGCTTTGATAGTGAAGAAGCTGCTGAAGCTAGAAACATAAAAGCGGCACTTGAAGCACACAAAATAGAAGCGGATACAGCTAAAACTCAATTCCAAGGAGATATTGATTTAGAAAAAGCGAAAATTGGATCTAGTGTATATTCAGGCGGATATTATGGCTTGAAGGGAACAAAATTTATTAATGATGCTATTACTGATGATATAAGAATTCAGTCTATTGATAAACAAATTGCAGCTAGAGAGATGAATACTAACCCTACAGCAAAGGATATAGCAGCAATAAATGGGCTGATTAAAAAGAGACAAGCAAGAGAAGCTGTAATTAGAGCTACTCTAGGGTATGGTGTTCCACAGGTTAGCAATTCAATGCCAACTCAAAACTTTTCAGGTTACTCCGCAACTGAAGTAACAGAGTAAAACTAACATGCCTATATTTGAAGTAACAAATCCTCAAGGCAAAAAATACCGAGTAAACGCTCCTGAAGGTGCTACTCAAGACGACGCTATTCGCTATATTGCTACTCAGCAACAACCTCAACAACCAGGCATGTTCGGCCAACCAACAGACCAACCTAGAATATTACAAGATGGGGAAGGTTCAGACTTTACTCGTGGGCTATTTACATACACAGATCAATACGGAGGAATCCTAGGGGGTGCTCAAGCATTAGCCGGTAAAGCTATAGACTCCGATGAGCAGATCATGAAAGGTCTAGAAAGAATGGAAGAGTCTGAGGCAGCGGTAGGTAGACGTGGTGTTAAAAAGACTGACAGTTTTACAGGTGCTTTAGAAGAAGGTGTAGGCGCAGTCCTTACTGAATATATACCCTTTATAGCAGGTCAAGGCGTTGGTATGATTGGTGAGGCATTTCTTACTGCAACTGCAGGAGCCATGGTAGGTAGCGCAGCCGCTCCCGGCGCAGGTACAGCCACCGGAGCATTAACAGGTCTTGTTGCTAAAAACTTAGTCAAAAAAGGTATTATGGAGTCTGCTAAACAGTTAGGCAGAGAAGAAGGTAAAGAATTAATAAAAAATAAAACTGAAGAATTTATAAAGTCAGAAGCTGGCAGAAAAGCCATCAAAGATATATACAAGCAGGCAGGTAGTAACACAGCTCTAGGTTTAATGGCAGGTAAGTTTGGTGCAGGAGAGCTTACAGGTAGAGCTATAGATGAAGCAATTGTAGGTATTGATGACCCTGCAGAGCAATTAGAAAAAATAAAAGAATTAAGTACAGGTAAGTTAGCAACCCTAAGTGCAGCTCATGCGCTAGCTAACTACATAGGTCTTAAGATTGGTCTTGGCTCATTAGAAAAATTATCTGGCCCATCTCAAAGTATGCTACTTAATATAGCTAAGAATGTAGGTGTTACAGGTTTAAAAGAAGCTCCTGTAGAGGCCGTTCAAACTGCACTTGAAAGAGAAGGTGCAAACCTACCACTAGGTGATAAAGCTGCAATCGAAGAATATATTAATGCCGCAGCTGCTGGGTTCTTTATGCCTATTATCCCTGCTACCATTGGTGGTGTTAGAACATCATTATCCGAACCTCCAACACCTGATACTCCAACACCTGATGTATCATTACCTGAAGATACTCCTCCTGGGTTTACGCCAGCTCCTGAAACAGAAGCAGATAGAAAAGGATTTAAGCTAGATAAAAATGAAGAAAAACGTCGTAAAGACGAGATTAAAGTTCAAGAAAGGATTAATTTAGATGAAGATGAAGTAGCTGTTGATTTAGACGATGCAGATGCTAGACCTAAATTAATAGAAGATAAAACAGAAACACAAGAGTTTGAGTTACCAGAACTAAAAAACGTTGAACAATCATTACAGGAGAAGGCTAATGTACCAGGACTTGGAGAAACTGTCAGTGACACAGATAGAAGCAGCGTTTCAGTATCTGAACCAAACGTTGATACACCCGGACCAGACGTACCCCCTCCCGACGCAATTGTCAAACCTAACAGAGACTCAGTGGTTAGCGGTACAGACTCTACTAGCCCAGCTACTGGACGAGAGGGATTACCACAACCTGCATTAGAAGAACCTACTGTAACACAACCTCAACAAGAGCTGACATTAGAACAGCGTGGACTAGCAGAACTTGCACCAGGCATGGAATATGTTCAAGTAGATGAGGTAAGGGGTACAGGTCAAGCTATCTTTGAAGCAAGACCAAAGCGTAATATTACAAAAGAGGACCTAGAGCCTAAGCAGTATGAAATGTTTCCCCCATCTAAACGTCAATTAGGTCAAATAAAATCACAAGCTATTAAAAAGCAAGCAGAGGATTTCTTAACTATATTAAATTATGGGCCTAAAGATAAACCTGAAAATATAAAACCTGAAAGACTAAAAGAAGCTGCAGATATATACACAAGTATACTTAACACAGATGGCAAATCTGCGGCAGATAAGTACCTAAAAAATAAAAAGATGAGGTTAAAGAATGAGATAGTGTCAGATACTTCAGATACTACGCTACCTCTTTTTGCATCTAACAATGAAGAAAAAGCACAAGCATTTGCAGCTAGAGATAAAGAAACATATGTTGATACTGAAGAACTATATGACGGTCGTCCAATTGCATACACTGTTTACAATAAAACAAAATTAACCGATCTACGTCCTGGTACAGTTGCATCATTTTTAGCTAGAGATAAAGGTAAAAAGTTAAACCTAATATCCAACCCACTAATGTTTAGTGAGGCTCCAACTGTAGACCAAGTAAAATCTATATTAGAACAGAAACTAGACACAACTCAATATAATCA
>Ga0208970_1000072_pt1 | contig 35054 bp, 62 predicted proteins | sample AOAMet2_C49A8_35_2_FD_188078 | JGI IMG/M metagenome (GOLD analysis project Ga0208970, IMG submission 188078) | Ammonia-oxidizing marine microbial communities from Monterey Bay, California, USA - C0912_C49A8_35 (SPAdes) | ecosystem: Environmental > Aquatic > Marine > Intertidal zone | place...
CATTGTGTATATTTATTTTTATTTGTGCTGTATCCCCTGCATCCATATCTGCAACTATAGCTTGATTAAAAGTCCAATAAGCTGGGTCAGCATCAAAACCTCTAGGGTCAATAGTATGATTGTAGGTTTTGTTGCTAGTCACGAGATACGTTTCAAAATAAGTAGGTGCATTATCTACTGCTTCTACATATAAACTATAACTGAGAAAGTATCTTCCTGTAACTGGAGCAGTAAATGTATTTGACGCAAAAGCATTGTCTGTATCAAATGCTTCAGTATCTAAAGAAACAATTGTATTCGTAGTATTAGCTATAGTTTGATTGCTAGTTTGATAAGCAAAAAAAGCTGGAGTGTTAGTTCCACCAATACCAGATACAAAGTTTGCTCTAGTCATTTTTCTTAATGCACTAGCTGATGTGTCATGGATTAATATTGTGTCATCTGTTGCAATAGAAGTTTCTGCAGTTTGACCAGTAATTATTGTAGGTGCAGTTTGTGAATTTCCAACACTAGCTGCTGGAGGATTAACAGTTTGTAAAGCTCTGCCAAGATAAACTGCATACATAGAATCTCCAGATGCTGTTGCACTAGATAATGTAAGTGTAGTACCAGAAGCTGTGTATGCTTTACCAGATCCAGGTTGTTGAACTACTCCATTAATAACTAATCTAATATCATTCTCATTAGTTACAGCATGAGATAAAGTATAGTTAGCTGTAGCCGAAACTGAAAATGTTTCAGTTAAAAAACTTGCGTAAGATTCTGCTGGTGTGTTCCCAATATACATTTATTAATCCTATGATATTTCCATTATAGAAAGAGTACCTGATAATTTATCAGCTACTGAACAATCTATTTTAATTTCGTCTGTTGCTTCCATTACAACTTTAGAACCTGATAAAATCTCAAGTGAGCTACCAGTTGGTATTGTTACATCTTTAACTAAAAATGATGTACCATTAGCAACATTATTAGCACCACCTCTATTAGCTGTATCACTAACAAGTTCTACCTCAGCAGTTACTGCTGTTGTATGAATGTTAGCAAGAACCAATCCAAGAACTACTGTTGTTGTACTAGATGGACAAGTGTACATTTTGTAAGCTGTACCAGCACTAGCTGGTTCTGCTGCAAAAGTAACTGTCTTAAAAGTATTTGCCATTTCTTATTTTCTCCTTATTATTAATTTAACCTAAAGCTATTGCTAAAGCTGTTGGATCGTCTGTTGAAAATCCTTGTGCTGACATTAGGGTTACTACTCTTGATAAAGCTGCTTTTCTATTTGTGCCACCAGCTCCATCATCTACTATTATTAAATCAGATGTAGTTAAATCTGCTCCAATATCTGTTCCACCATCTATATCAAGAGATGTTATTCCTAATGTTTTATTAGTTAAAGTTTGTGTAGCTGTAGTTCCAACTATTTCTTGATCTCCACCAGCAGGTAATGTTAGTACGTTTGTAACACTAGCACTATGTGGTTGAGATTTGACTGTTTGACCATGTGAATTGCTTTCACAATTAAATACAACTGTTCCAGGATTTGTATTACCTTTAACAACAACTTTACCAGTTCCATTTGGTGTTAAACTAATATTTCCATTAGAAACAGAAGCTACTTCTGATATTACTGGTGAGGTTAAAGTTTTGTTTGTTAAAGTTTGAACACCATTTAAAGTTACATCACCAACATTAGATGGTACGACAACTGTAAATGTAATATTAACTGAACCAATTGAACCTGAGTTATCAGTAGTACATAAAAAGAATTTATCTGCATTAGTTGAACCCTCTTGAACAATAACCATTTGTCCAGCAAGTTCTGCAACTGTATTAAACTCTGTATTTCTTGAAGCTGCACCACTAGCTACTACATCATAGATACCATTTTCAGTAGCATCTGTTTGATCTTTTACTAAAACTTTATTTCCTGTAGCAAGTGTAATACCATCTAGGGTATCTCCATTCTCTAAAGCATTTGATAAATTAATATTTCCTGTTGTTGCTACTCTTGTGATAATTCTTGTTTTTAATCCTGTAACTAAATTATCTACATAAACTTTTGTTGCAGCATCTGAACTAGCAGATGGAGAACCAAGTCCTGTGATCGTACCACCAGATATGGCTACACTATTTGCAGCTTGTGTTGATATAGTTCCTAATCCTAAAGAAGCTCTAGCAGTTGATCCTGTTTCTGCAACCCATGTAGAGCCACTTCCAACAATAAAATTACTATCAGTTGTTGCAAGATTACCAATAGCAGTAAGATTTGCGTTTGATGCACCTTTAGCATCTATTTGATCTTGAATATTTGAGCTTACACCATTTAGATAACCAAACTCTGTGTTAGAGATTGTACCATCATGTATTTTAGTTGCTGCGATTGCAGCAGAAGCATTTATGTCTGCATTAACAATTGCACCATCTGTAATTTTTGCAGAAGTAATTTGTGAGTCTGCAATCTTAGCAGTTGTAATTTGTGAATCTGCTATGTGTGCAGTATCAATACTACCATCAACATAGTGTTCTGAGTTTATACTATCGTCAGCTATCTTTGTGCCATCAACTGAGTCAGTAGCTAGTTTGGCAAGGGTTACATTACCATCAGTAATTTTAGCTGTTGTAATTTGTGCATCAGCAATATGAGCTGTATCGATTGATGCGTCAACGTAATGCTCAGAGTTTATACTGTCATCTGCAATCTTAGTTCCATTTACAGAATCTGCTGCAAGTTTAGCAAGTGTAACTGATCCATCTGCAAGAGTTGCTGTTACAACTATGCCCTCTGGTATAGATGAGTTTGTTTTTGATAAAGCACCAACATAAACATTTGTAATTGCTTCACTAGATAAATTTCCACTATCCCAAGTAACATTTACTGTTGTGTTTGTAGAAAATGATGAGCTTGAGATCGTTCCAAAAATTGTACCAGGTGTTGAAGCTGTTAATTTAATTCTTCTTCCAGCATGATAAACAGAAGTTACATTTGCACCAGCGATTGTGAAAGATGTGCTTGACGCATAAGCAGCAGTAAATGCACCACTACCATCACCATATTCAATCCATTGTGCATCATTAAACCAATCTCTAGTATTCTTCATCAATGCTCTGATAGCATTATTTAGATTACTAGGTAGCATACCCTCATTAACATCAATAGAATTTAATGTAGTGTTACTTGCTTGTGTAGTTGAATAATCTTTTATGTTTGTTGTCATGTTGCTCCTAATTCATAAACCAACTAAAAGCCTTATCGCTTTCAGTATTGTTTTTATTAATTAATGTATTTACAGCTTCTTCCACTTGTCTTTGAAAAAACTCTTGAGTTTCAATTGAATATCTAATGTTATCTATATCAATTTTATCACTCATTATCTTGATCCACCTTGACTTGCAGTTAAATCAATTCCTTGTGCATTAGTCCAAATACTTTCTGCTGGTATTTTTACATTTGCTCTAAAATATCTACCACTTTGTCTTACAGGATTTATGCCTGTGTCATTCATAGAACTTGATGCAGAGGTAGTAACAGTATCTGCTAATTTATCTCTAGTCTTAATAGTTACATTTGCACTTGCATCTACAATTGGTCTAATGCCAGTTACATTTGCTCTAAGACCTGGAAATATCTCTTGCTCTTTTGTTTCAAGTTCAGCTTCTAAAGTTTTTCCAGAAAAAATTGCTGCTTTAAAATTTTCATCTATTGCACCAAGATACAAATGTCCTGTTGTCCAAAATGCTGTATCTAGTGAAATATTTATATCGTCTAAGTTCTCAGAAATAATATCCATTAACTCAACTGTGTTTGCTACTACGAATTGTTTAAAGATTTGTGATGCTTTAACTTTAGCAACTGACCACTTTTGAGTTACATAGTTGTATATCAGGAGTTTATCACAAACTCCAGTAGTATTTGGATTATCCTTACTTGGATATAACCAAATTGCTAAAGTATTAAATGGATCTACTGCTGCTGTAATTCTATCTGTGTATGCTTTGTTTAAATCACCATCAAAAAATCTATTTACTTTCTCAGCTCCTATCGGCAAAATTTGGTCGCCATTGATTTGAAAAAATCCATCTGATGCGTAAAAGAAAACTTGTCTATTGTCTTGGCAAACTGTTTGTCCATAAACAGCACCTCTGTTTGGTGAAATTACTGAGAATCTGAATACTACGTTTCCACCCACAAAGTCCATACGAATTACTTGATCTTCCCTAAAGACATATCCAACCTCACCAGAAGTTATAGCCACAACTTGACCACCAGAACCTGGTAAGTCTTGTGTATCACTAGATTTCACTCCAGCTTCCCAAGTGCTTATGTCATTTAAACCTGACCAAGCTACTCTGTTTTTTGCATTTTCAATATTACCAGTTACTAAGAAATCTCTAATGACACCTGAAGTTTTAAATTTAGCTGGTACTGTTCCAATACCTTGTGCATTTGCTAAAGTTTGCAAAGTTGCAAAATTAGTTGAAGTACCCATTTCGTAATACATTGGAGGATTAACTCCATTACTTGCTATTACAAATTGTCCAAACTGTGTAAATGTAAAAAAATCTGTATCACCACCTGATATGGTTAAACTACCTTTTACACTAGCAAAAGTACCTGATGTTAATTTATAAATATTGTCTTTTGTTCCAACAAAAGTAAATACTGTATTTGTATTATCTCTAAAACTACCAGCACCTTTTGCATTTTGTGTTACATTAGATGCACCACTATAAGCAACTAAACCTTTAACTGGTTTGTAACTTGACTGTGCATGATAAACATTTGTTGCTACAGTTGCTCCAGGATTTAAATGATCTGGTTGGTCTGGCAACCATTCACCAAAAGGTAATTGCATAATTTTTTCCTATTATAAAGTTGAAATAAATGGAGAAGCGACTGTGTTCTCACCTCTAATTTGTAAAGGTGATCCACTTACTTGATCTTCTCTGTCATTTAATTCTAATCGTTCCATAGCAGTTGCAAACATTTGTTGCCAAGTTTGAACTTGCTGAGGATTAATACCACCTAAAAAGTTTGCTGCATGAAATAAAGAACCATACAAATAAATTGCAGGGTGTGTTGTTAAAATATAATTTGTTGTAGTTGTATCTGATAGTGCATCAAATGATTTATAATAGTTTATGAAAGCTGTGTAAGTTGCGTCTGGTTTTGGAGAAAATCTAAAAGTATCTCCTAAAATTGTAAATGAGTTTGGCAAACCAGTTGTAGAAGTTCCAACTGTGCTATCCATTTGTGATGGTGTTGTATAAGTCAAAGGGACTTTTGTATTACCATTTAAAATATAAATATCTCTTACTTGTAAAAAACCAGTTGGCAGAGCTTCTGTTTCACTATCAATAGTAAAACTTGTTTGAGCTACCATTTTTCTAATTCTTAATTTTGAATTAAAATCAGCTTCTGTTAATTTAATAAAATCATCTGCTATCTCAGATGTTAAATCTGATCTGTTAAGCCAATTGGCTATTGATGCTTTTAAAGTTGTGTAAGTCGTTAGTGCCATTAAAATTTACCTGATGATGTTCTGAAATATCTATAATCAGAACTATTTAATTTTTCTCTTAATATTTTTTGCTGAATGTCTTTAGGTAACTCAAACCAATTACCTTTGTTTTGGTCTTTGTGATATTCTTTTGTCCAAATCTCAAGAATAATTGTAGGGATAGTTGCTATTCTTTTTAATCCCTTGTCAGGACTATAACCATCATTTTGATTGTATAACCTTTTATTATTTTCTAAAATTGGTTGAACATCTAATGATCTTTTTTGAACAACGCCCTCATTACCATTATCTAAAAAAGTTTCTGTAATATTTTTATTTACTTCTTCACTAATTTTTCTCATCTGCCTTGACCTAAATATCTGTTTTGATTTTTTTGTCTTGTTTCTGATTTGTTTTGAGATTTTTTATGAACACCTTTTCTTTTAGGTGGTTTATCTCTTGGTATAAAATGGACAAACTTTTGTTTAGCCACTAAGCACCCATTTCAGTTACATAGACATCAGTTGATGAACCATGAAACACAGCAATCTTTTCGCCAGGAGAAACTTTAATAATTTCAACTTCACCAGATGGTAACAAGGGTGATGTTGCACTTGCAGTAGGTGAAGCACCTAACACAAAATGAAAGTTAGCTGATCCAACAATTCTCACATAATAAGTATGTTCGCCAAAAGCAGCAGATGCAGTTGATGAATTGTTTGTATTCAGTTTTTGAGTTGTTCCTGGTCTTAAAGCATAATTATAACTCATAATCTATTTACCTTTTTTTTTACTTTTTTTTGATTTTTTCTTTTTACCTTTTTTCTTAGGTGGTCTTCCTTTTTTAGAACCATAAGTTCCCATTCCCATTGGCATAATTTATTTCCTTTTTAGTTAATTGGTATTTGTGGGGAAGTATCGCTAGACAAGATCCCCACAAAATTTGTAATTATCTTCTGATAATAAAAGTTATTTCCATTTTAGAAGCATTTGTTGAACCACCATTAGTGATGCACTCAATTGTTCCATCTTCTTCTACTCTGTTAAGAGCAGTAGGTTCAGCAGTTGCTACTCTACCAGCAGATCCTGAAGCTGTATGACTTATAGCTCCACCAGTTACTGCAACACCACCTATTTCAAAAGAGATAGCTGCTGTGCCAGTTGTAGTTGCTTTGTTGTGTGTAATAATTTTAATTATTCTTCCACCATCTGGTACACATACAAAAGTAGATGACCCAGTTGATACATCTGGAATTGCAGATGTAATAAAATAATCGTTAAGTGTTCTCATGTTATTTTCCTTTTTGATTGCTTCGTTCTGTCATTGACTTCAAAGACCAAACAAATTGTTGATTTAGTATTGATGGGGGATTGCTCCCCCACCAAATTAAGTATTATGATGTAGTTAGATCGAATACTGCACCACTTGCTTTTTCGTTTTTAGAAACAAGTGTGTATTCTGCTAACATAGCTTTTTTCTCAGCATCACCAGTTTTTGCAAGATCCATAAGTTGGAAATCTCTTAAAAAGGCTACTGCCCACATATCAGGTTGTAGTACAAAACAATCTCTTGATCTTGAGAATCTGTTAGGTACAACTGTCATAGCTCCGAAATCACTTTCGTAAATGTCCACAGCATTAACAAGTCTTTTGTCTTCTGCTGAAGTCATTTTAGTTGAGCCACCAGTAAATCCTGATAGTTTTTGTTTGTTGAAAGAACCAAGCATAATCATTGATGGATCTCCACCCTCATCCCAACATTGTTTTACAACATTTTTTAGTTGAGCTTCAGTAAAGGCTCTTTGAGTTCCATCAGTTCTTGCTGTACCTGGAGTATCAACACTTGATACTTGACCATTAGCACCAGAAGTACCAACACTTGTAGATGCTTGAATCCAAGAAGCTAAGCCAGATAATTTTCTAGCAGTTCCTGTAGCACCAGCAGTACCAGTTTGATTTAAACATAGAGTAGTTTCCATATCTCTTTTAAGTTCTTTTGAACTTTTTGAGATTTGGTAAGCTAATTCATTGTTTCTTCCAGCTTTATTTACTGCATCTTGAGTACCAGAAACCACAACAGCTTTTCTTGAAATCTGTGTGTGATTATTGATTCTTGCAGTTGGTGAAACAGCTCCAAAGCTAATTTCATCACCCTCAATGTGGTGATTGTTACTTGCTGCTGCTGCTAGAGCATCAGTTTGCCACTCATGTAAAACACCAGAGGCTTTTTCTTTTCCAATTGCTGACATAAAAGGAGTATCTGTCGGAGAGATATTGTAAATAATATCAGACAAATCTTCTCTATCACCAATCGCTTGATACGTTTGAAACGTATTACTTACTATTGCCATAGTTATATCCTTATTGTTGAGGTTATTTGTTAGTTATCATATCTAAAAAGACATCTTGAGCAGCTTTCATACTGCCAGATTTTTTTAGACGACTAAACTTTTCTTTCCTCAATTTTAAGTTAGATTCATTTTTGCCTTGTTTAACTCCAGAAGAAAAAACTCTACCAGGTTTAGAAATTTTTTTGGCTAAATTCGGTTTTGAATTTTGCAAATTTCTATACTTCATAGCATCATTAACCAACATCACTATTCTATGATCGTACACTTGAGCAACTTCTTGGTCATTAAACCCATAATTGTTTAGTGTGCTTTTCATATTAGCTTTTAAAGTTGAAACTTTTGCAGGATCAGTAAATTCTGGCATTTTCTTTTCCAGTAATTCTTTTTGTTCTTGCAAAAAAGTATCAAATTGAGCCTTTTGTTCAGATTGAGTTTTAGCTTTAGCAAGGTCAAGTCTTTCTTGTTTCTTTCTAAGCCTATGTTCAACCCTCATAGCTTCTGTCGGATCATCTTCGTACATTTGTTCTAAATCAACAGAATTTTTTTCTGCGTTTAGTTCTTTTTGAGCCATAGACATTAATTCATTAACTTGATTGAGTTTTTGAGAATAATTTAGTCTTTGCTTTTCAGACTCAGATTGAAAATTCTTTCTTTGATTAGAAAGTTCTTCAGTCTTTTGTCTATAGTCAGCATCTCTTGAGTAACCATTTCTCAACTCATCAAGGGTAACTTCTAATTCTTGACCTGCAACTTTTACCTTGTAGGTGGAATCTTCTAGTTTCTCTTGAGTATCAATTTGTTCTTCGTCTTGAGATACATCTTCGGAAGTTTCTTCTTCAGTTTCGTCTTGCGACTCTGCTGTTGTTTCTTCTTCCATTATTTCCTGTTCCTGAGGTTGATCGTTTTCCGATTCCTCATTTTGTGGTTCAGGAGAATTCTGTTTAATTTCTTCAGGCTCTTGTGTCTTTGTTTCTTTTTTAGGTTCTAATAAACCATTGATTGCTTTTTGTGCTTTTTGCACATCAGTTTCAGATCCTTGTAATGGGTTGCCTTGATTGTCTGACATTGTGTTTCCTTTTTAGTTAAGCTCCTCTTATGAGGTTGGCTTATCCTAACTTTTTTTGTTAGAATTTTTTATTTTTGATTTGATTTCTAAAATCTTCTAATTGTTTTGATGCAAGTTTCCCTGTATCAATCATTTCAATTAAATTTTGTTCTACCTTGCCGACCATTTGATAGGCTAACCAAAGTTTTTCTCTAGTTTCATTTTCACTAGCACCAGTATTTAATAAACTATTCGAATACAATTCTCTTAACTTTTGAAAAGACTCTTGTAGTAATGGATTGTCAAAAAGTTGTTTAGCTTTGTTCGCCTGGCTCAGTTCCTGGTTGAGCTTGTCCTGTTCTTGGTTGTTCATCAGTTTTATCTATCTGTTGTGATAATTTGTTTGCTGACTGTTCTGCTGCAAAAAATGCTTTACCTCTGTTTGAAACAATTACTTTATCAAGTTCTGCTTCAGCTTTAAGTTTAGCACTATCAATCTGAGTAGTATATTTTAGCTCCATCTCTTTGATCTTAGTTTCAAAATCCAAAACATTAGCAGCATTATTGCTTTTAAGTTTTTTCATTTCTAATTCTAATTCTGCAAGTTTTCGTTTTTCTTCACTTGCTATTCTAGTAAATTCTATTTTCTCAATAGGAGTTGGTTTAGGTTCAGGTTTAGGTTGAACCATACCTTTTCCTTGATCTGGATTAACAAAGTAATTTTCAACATTTTTAAGTCCAGCATTTTCAACAATCTTAGTTAAACTATTATAAATATTTTTTAAGCTCACCATTGGGAACTCTTGACCACCTTGCAATTGAAATGCTTGTAGTTGTCTTTCTAAAATATTATTTAAAATAACAATTTGTTGATCTTTAGAACCAGCTCCAAGTCCAACTGTAATAGTAACATTATATCTGTTTTTCCATTCAGTAGGTTTGATTGGTACGAATTGATTATTTAATTCTACAATTCTTTCTTTGTCTTGATACTTACAAGTAAGTTCAAATATTCTTTTAAATAAATCTTTTATTCCTGTTTCAGCAAATACTCTTGCAACTAATTCCATTCTCATTTGAGATTGGCTCATCAAAGTATTTACACCTGTTGCAGTCTTATTTAATGATTGTGCGTCTAGTCCTTGAGAGTATCTTGTAACACCAGTTCTAGTTTCTCTAACAGTATCTAAGTATTCTAATAATGGAAATGCTTGTTGCGAAATAGTTTGAGATTGCATTGGCATCATTACTTGTTGAGGTGGTTGTTTAGTTCTAACCACACCACCTGGTCTTGAGGTAAGTAGGTCATCCAAGTTGACCATTCCATCCATAATAGCCACTCTGTTATTATTTGTTAAATACATATTATCTAACAACTGACGCATAACAGTTGATTTAACTAATTGGACATCTTCAACTAATTCTGAAACTGATCTACCATAAAATCTGTGTGGCATTGGGATTGGAGTTAAAGAACAGAAAGGAATAAAATCGCAAGGCATATTTGACAAAATGGTACTTGCTTCACTACCAGCTACAATTACTTTTCTAAGTTCTGCAACACCATCTCCATCCATATCGCACTTAACATAGCACTCATAAATTTCTATATCTTGTGTACTCTCATCTGGAGCATCATTTAATGGACTTTCATCTATGTCAGAAAATCTTGTTAATCTCTCATCATTAAAAGTTATATTATTTTGAGTTGGAAGATCATCCACTATATCTCTATCAAAACCCATTTGAATTAAATCGGATCTTGTTTTTAAAACTCTGTGTGCAACAAAACTTGCATCCTCAATACTCTTAGCTGACCTTTGAATTAAAAATTCTTCAGGTGGTATGTTTTCTATTTTGACTTTACCATAACTGCTTGTTCTTTTAATAATCACATTATGGATCATTGGAATAGGTTGGTCAGGTAGTTCTTGACCTTGTGCTTCGGCTAATTTTTGTAATTGTTGTAATTGTAATTTAGCAGTTTCATCTTCAAAAGATTCTTCTTCAACAACTTCAACATCATCATTATTTAATAGTAATGAGTATTCTTGATCGTTTAAATTTTCGTAAGTTTCTTGCTCAACCTTTTTACTGTCATCCCAATAAACTTTTACAATTCCATTTTTCTCAATCAACGCATCTTTAAACCATGTGTATAAAATTGAGAAACCTGGATTATCTTTATTAAAAATATAATTTACATAATTAGTTACTTGTTCAGCTTGTGCCACATCTTCCGATTTTACTGGCTCACATTTAATTACTTGATCTGATGCTGTAAAAATTTTAAGTAAATTAGGTAATATTGTTTCAACAGTATCTGCAACATCAGTTGATACGACTTGCGACCTGCCATCAATCTCAGTACCCAATGGTTCTCCCATGTAATACTCTAAAGATTTTTTTCTTTGAGCTGATAGGTTTCCACCCATATAACCCATAGAATTATTTATCTCTTGACCAATAATATTTCTTAATTCAAATTCTGTTATTTTGTCTGCCATATTAAACTATATAATTTGTTTCGACTGGTATTTCTTCTTGCCAATCACTTACTTCCACACCCTCACCTACTATGCCTGTTCTAAAGCTATCAGCACAATGTGATGCGTAATTGTGCAAAGGTTTATTTCCAAAACATTGATTCTTGTCATCCCATCTTTTTTGATAAGCCTTTAAATTCTCAAGAGCCTTTTGACATTTGTTTTTGTCAAACCAACAATTAGGAAGTGCTTTTCTTACAGCTTCAATTCCATCTTCGATAGATAGTTTTGGTGCTACTTCAAAAGCAATACCTAATTCTAAAGCACTCTCCAATCTTGATTTACCAAAGTTACCTATTTCTCTAACCTTAATATCATGGGGAGCTATATGCTTTGAATACTCATATTCTTTTCTATTAATGACATCTACATAGTGATCTAAACCCTCACCAGCATTTTCATAATAATCTATTAATCTGATCTCTCCTTTATACCTTTGGACAAACCATATCGCTGTGCTGTCATTAAGACCTAAATCCCACCATGTTTCAGTATCTAGGTTGTCGTCATACAGATTGTCTGTAATTCTATTCTGCGACTCTAACTGTTCGATTAAAGCACCATAATATGAACCTGTTATCGCAGCTTGGAAACTGCACTCAAATTCTTGTTCGTATAAATCCTCTGACATCATTTGCTTTGCAGCAACTAATTCATCAGGATCTAATATGTTTGTATCACTAGCTTTAAATAAGCCTGAGTACCAATCCTTGTTCTCTTGTGCGTCTTTATACAATTGATAGAAATAGTTTCTACCCTTTGGTGTTCCAATAAATACACACCAACCTTTTCGGTCTGCCAAAGCTGGTCTTATGACTTCAGGAAAGATTGTAGGTTTAATGCTTTGAGTTTCGTCAAAGACACAACCATCTAAAAATATACCTCTTAAAGCCTGATCGTTTTCTGCTCCAAGAATTGTAATCCTACCACCATTCGGTAGATCACATCTTAATTCTGACTCATTAAACTTAGTTCCAGGTATTTTACCAGCGAACTGTTTTATATAATCCCATGCTGTCGCCTTACCTTGTTTAAAGGTAGGAGATATAAAAGCATATCTGGGGTTTGGCAAAGGACAAGTAAGTGCTGCTTTAATCATTTGATTAATCATCATTACTGTCTTTCCAGCTCTCCTGTGGAGAACTAAAACACTAAATCGGTGCTTATCGATTTTTTTGTGCAAAAAATTTTGGAGTTCTCTTGGTTTATATGGAATGACTATTTCTGGCATTTTTAAAACAAACCCCCCCTAATGTACTGTAACTCCTTGAGGTACGTTTAATAATTGTTCAATGCCGAAATCTTCCATGATGTGATGAGAGAAATATCTACATTCTCTTAGATCGTTAAATCCTCCAAAGTGAACAACAACAGAGTTACTGCTTTCCATAATATATATTACTGCTGAGTAACCTTTTTCTCTGTCGTCAAAATCCATCATTGAAAATCCTTAATCTAGTTGTGTGTAGGTCGTATCAATATATTTATAAGTACCTGAACTTTTTTTGGTGGTCGGTCGCTATAAAACCCCCCAAAACCTCAGTTTTAAACCAAAACAAAAAAGCAATTGATATTTAATCAATAGGTATTGTTGTTGTTATTAGCTTTTTAATTGTTTTGTATTCTGTTTGTATTCTGTTGCTGTTGTTTTTATTTGTATTCTATTACAAGTTGCAATTACAGAGAGTTATTTCCTATAAATCTACTGTATAAATTTGCGTCTGCATCATGAATAATATTAACAATAATCCTGATATTACTTAGCTTTTATTATTGTTGCCACTTAATCTCTATTGGTTTGTCTCCACCATTTAGAGTCAATTTTGTGTCTTTCCCATACCTAACTGGTGATAAAACAGAGCTTAACCACTTAGCATTGCTTTGCATTTCTTTAATCAAATGAGCAAATGGAAGACTATTATCCATCTTACCTGAGTTCTCTAATGTATTAATAGAATCCATTAATTTATCTTGAGCTTCTGCAATAACCATTTCAATGCCTATTTTTTTACAAGTATAGTATTGATCTTGTAATTTCTCAGAGTCTTTTAATTTCTGGCTAAATGTAGCCCAGCTCACCATTTCAGGATCTTTGCAAATCTTTCTAATAGATTCACCATTACAAAGCCTATTTAAAATAGTCTTTTCAATTGTCTTATTATATTTAATATTTGCCATAGTTTATAATCGTTCTAATGTTTGTTAAGTGTTGCATATTTACAACAGTATTTAATTCAATTTATAGTTGTTTATCTCACATTAAATTAATTAATATGAGGTTGTCATTTAGTTTGCATATATTATTTAATCTGGTATTAATTCAGTATGATTCAAATTAACAAATTTAACAAAGGAGCAAACATGAATCAAGTTGAACAAGTAGAAATAAAAAAAGATGATGATCTAATTAAAAATGAAAGAGTTAAAGCTCTTAAAAATCATCTTGAGTTAAATGATGAAGAAGTTAATCAAATCACTTTACAAAATGGAGAGTATTTTCATTTTGGTGATAAAGAATTTCTAGTCTTAACAGAAGATGAAGCAGAAGAAAAAGCAAAAGATTATATTAAAGAGTCTGTTTGGGCTTTTAATTCTTCTTTCTTATCTTCTCATACAGGTATTGATGAAGATGTCTTTAAATTACTTTCTGAAAAATGTGAGTCTTCTAATGATGCCATATTATCTATGATTAAAGACTTCGATCATTTTGTAGGTGATGCGATTTCTTCAGATGGTAGAGGTCATTTTATAGCATCTTACGATCATGATGAACATATAGAAGAAATTAATGGTGATGAATATTTCATCTACAGAACTAATTAAAGGAGGATTAATGAAAACTGAATTTATTTTATATGGTTTAAAACTTAATGAGCCAGATTATTTAGAAAGTATAATTCATACTTCTTTTAATCGTAATGAGATTGACAAGGTTAAAACTTTGGCAATTAAAAAAGGTTATGTTAAATTTAGAGTTGCTACCTTTAATGGTGAAGCTCCTAACTTTGCAGATCCTAAATTAATAAATGTATAGGAGGTAAAATGATTAGATCAATTTACTTTGCATTATGCTTTGGACTAGCTTTATTCGGTCTATTAGTTGTAACTCATATAAGCATACCAATAGGTTTAATTATGTTTTTTATATTTATAATTAAATTTTTATTAATGCTGCCAAAATATCAGGAGGATTAATGAATAAAGAAAAAAAAATATATTATTCAGATTTAGCAAATTATGTTGATGTCTGTTTTAGCTGCCAAAGTCAAAATATTGTTATTAACAATCATAATGATGATGGGAGAGAATCATTTTGTAAAGATTGTAATAGTGAAGATGTCGGAGCAGTAGCACCTGAGGAGGTCTTATGAAAGCTAAAGATATAAATATTTATAATATATTTTCTGCAACCTACAAAAAAAGGAAAATGTTTTCTTTTATTGGTTTCGGTGAATTATCACTAATGCCTAAGGTTAAGAAACCTATAAGGCAGATTTCAAATGTTTATCAATTCCCAATTAAGCAATACTACAACCAAAGAAAGAGAGCTAAATAATGATGAGAGAATATAATAAAAAAATGTTTTTAGATTATGCAGATGCTTTTGATTATTCTGAAGATATTAAAAATGTTTCTGTTCCATATAGATCAGATGAAGAATTAAAAAAAGATATGAAAGATAATTGGACTTTAAAAGACTTTCATTCAATGTATGGATTCACCCATAAAGATTGGGAGAGTGGACAGGAAATAAAACCAAAAAAGGAGGAAATATGAATAAAAAATATGAAGTCCAAACAAAATTTGTTTATGGTTGGGAGAATGTTTGGCATGATGAAAATGATAAATTAATTTATTATAAAAATAAAAAATCAGCTATGAATGACCTAAAATCAAATGTTGATGATTGGAATAATGATTCAAATACAACTGAAAAATATTCTTATGATGATTATAGAGTAGTTTATATTGATAAAAATAATAATACTTATGTTGTTTTTAAAACATTTAATTAATCAATAGGATTAAATATGGAACATAAATTATGCTTAGTTGCTTATAGTGGTGATAAATCTGCTGGAGCTATGGGAAATAAAAACACAGTTTATTTATTTGATAATAAACATAAAAAATATGTAGATGATTTTTTAAAAGCTCAATTAAATTTTGATTTATATGCTTTAGATAAAGACTTTCCAAATGGTAGTAAAAAATTTTATAAAAAATATTTATCTACTTTTCACAAATTGCAAGATTTAGGAATCTTTATAGATAAATGGGATTTTAGAACCCATTGGAGCATGGAAGTTTATGATGAATTAAAAGATTTAAAAATATTTAAACCATATAAATTAGAACCAAATGGATTAGAGGTTAAATTAAAATGGGAAAAATATTGTGATAAAATATATAATCAATAAGACCTAAATCTTAATTGTAGAAAGAAAGAGAGAGATAAAGATATTTAAGAAATAGGTCTTATTATGATTCAAATTAACTTAATATGAGATAAATGAATGAAACACAAAATTAAGTTATATTATACCAGATTTAGTACATTAATTTTAATTATTGTCAAGATATAGTGTTGCAAAAATACAATATTTTTAAAGTTGTTATAGAGCTAACCTCAAAATCCCTTATAGGGGTAACTTTAAAATGTAATCTTAAATTCCCTTATAGAGCTAACCCCAAAATTATTTGCAAATAAACTTATAGCCTTTGCTATTATATAGTGATTTAAGCTCCTCTAATGCCTTGTAATAGTCGGATCTTACCTTTTCATGGCTTGAGGGTAGGAAGAATTGTTTTAGCTGCCTAAATGACCTCTTATAAGGAAAGTTTCTTAATGAGATTATATCTCTATCCTTTTCACTAGCTTTAACTAACAACAATATACAAAATTCATAGACTTGTAATTGTTCACCATTAAGCCTTATTTTCATTTTAGGTTTATCTTCACCCTTATATGAGTCCTTATCCTTACCAATACCATATAATCTATCTATGAGTGAAAACATTTCGGTACGTCTATTTTTCATATTTAATGGACTAGGCATATATCGTTCAACGTATGTTGCAGTTTGGAAATAATTATCTAATTGATCTACTGTAAGTCTATTCGGTATCATTTTCTTGTATATCCTTTAAATATTGCTGAAATCTGTCTGTTGATAGTGATTGTTTTTTTTGTTTTATGTCTTTGGCTTGAAAATAGCCTTTTCTGTCTTTCTTAATCTTTGTAATAGCATTGGCATAAGGTAGAGATTTATTCTTCACCATATCTTTTATGATTTTATCTATTTCTGATTTTCTATTATTCATATAGACCTACCCTTGAAAATCCTTAAAGGAAAATAATCGCATATAGATATATATATTAGTTCTATATTGACTGTGGTTTTCGATAGTCCCAAGTAAAGTTTTCGATAGTCCCAAAATTGTATAATCACTTAATAACCTTACCTATGTTGATAACATTGGGAGAACTTAAAGCTGTGTTCAAGTTGCGATTGTGTCTATTTTTAGACAAAGATATTCTTCTTCGTTTGTTTAGATTATGTTGGATATATTCTTGCATAGTAGGTTTATCAAAAACATAATGGCAAGTTCCATTCTCAATTTGTTTTCTAGCCAACATTCCAAATAGAGTTAATCGGTCTAGGCAACGAATTAATGTTGGTTGAGTCTTAATTCCTGTCCTTTGCATTAAATATTTATGCGATATTCTGCAACCTCTAGGAGCATTTTCAAATGACTTACAAATGATATAAATTAGCTTTTCATGTGAGTTTAAAGCTCTATTATTAATTAAATCCTTATCTACCTTTTCAAAATATTTCATATCCACTCAATATAAGGTTTTCCCTCATATCCTCTTTCCCAAATGTACCAAGCAAATGCCAACATTCCACCACCATGAGTTTTTTTGTTAGAATCTGGGTTGGTAAAGGTTATTCTTCTTGAAAAAATATAAACTTTTTTTATAGGTGTAAGTTTAAACATTTTGGATCTAGCAACTCCCTCTAAAAAATTAATTCTTGAAAACAATGCAACTTTTTTTGTTGCTAATTGATTTGAATGATAAGCAAAATCTATGCCTAATTTAAATGGTGGGTTTGTAATTATATTATCTGTTTTTTTATTACTTTTTAAAAAATCTATACCTATATCACCATAATTTCTGTCAATAAGATCGCTAGAATATACATTGTAATTATATTCTTTTAAAATATTTGATATAGCACCATCACCACAAGCACATTCCCAAATTTCACCCTCAAATTTTTCTCTTTCTAATAATGGATAAATTGCATCAGGTGGTGTTGGGTAAAAATCATCTTTTTGTCTATCATTATTTAAATTATGTCCTGCCATTCTCATTTTAGTAAGTTGATTTCCTTGAGAAATGTTTAAAATATCGTCTGCTTTACTCATTATTTAATTCTTTCTCAATTTGGCTCATAGGTTTTCCAAGCACATACAAAGCATAATGATCGCAGCAATAATATTTATTACTCTCTTTCAAGTCTGCTGTATTTTCACAAGCACAACATTTTTTTTTAGGATCTCCATACATATCTAATTCCAAGTGCTATCCTTTAATAAATTAATTGGTGTCAATTTTTCAGGTGGTATGGAATAACAAAATGGTCGGTCAAGACCAAAAGTTGTTTTCCATTGTTCCTGTCCAAGTACATAAGTTGAATTAACAAAACCTAAAATTTTAAACTTAGGAGCTTCATCAATTACTAAAATATAAAATTCGTCTTGCTTTGCCTTTGGTCTAATAATTAATGAATTATTATTTTTTGGAATCTGAGTTCTAACTTGTAATCTTAAATCTTTAAAAATTAAATCAGGAACACCACCAACATTGCAATGATACTCAAATTTAATTCCTAAAAATTTTGATGCTGCAACCTCACCCATAGCACCTGATATGGACTTAGCCATTTGATCGTTAAGAGAACCTTTATAATTATAACCCCAATTCTCTTTATGCTTTTTAGACTCCAAACAACGCAAGATCCCTAAATGACTAGCAGATTGCATCTCATACAAATCAAGGGTTATCTCATTATCCACTATAAACCCCATTCTCTGTGCAGTATTGGAGCATTACGACCTTGTTTTTGTAGGTATAAAACCCATGAGGCAAAGGATTATTGTCAAAATCAGGGTTATCCACCCATTTTGTGTGTGTTTCTATTGCTTTTTCGCAAGAATTAATGTTTTTTAGTGCAATATCTGGGACTTTTACAAGCTCTATCTGTCCATCATTTGTAATAACCCCAAAAATTAACACTAAAGTTTTCATAATTAATTAATGATTAGATAGTGAGGTCAAATCAATGTTTTAACTATGCACAAATTTCCAAAAGAAACAATAAAGAAAATTAATTAATATGATATTAATTTTTGTTTGACATATCTGATAGAAATGATACTTCTTTGATAACAAATGAATAATAGAATGAATATAAAAATTGTTGAAGTGTTAGAAAAAGGTGGCTATAGTAAAGACTTTATTAAAGGTATTATGAAGAAAAATGAATGGCTACCAAAAAACTTTGCATTTAGAAAAGATGCACTAGATTTATTATTAGCAAGATACAAAAAAAAAATAACTGATTTTATACATGACACCTATCCTGAAAAAGATTGGAAAAACAAATCAGTACAAATTCATAAACTTTTAAATCCAAAAAAAAATCAACCTAAATATTATACAGATACAGATTTAGCAAATGATCTATCGCATTGGGTTAATACTTTTACTGACAAAGAAGATACATTAATTTCAGCTAATTTTTTTTATGGAGAAACAATATTAATAAATGTTATTGGATCTTTATTTGGTGATGGTCAAGTTGGATTGCATAAAGGAAAAGATATAATTAAAATAAGTTCACACCCAAAATACGCAAAATGTAATGCGATTATTTCTAAAATAGGTTCTTCAAATGGTTTAATAAGATTATATCAACCAACAAAAACTATTGATTTACAAGCTGATAATAGATTTGGTATTTGCCAAGATGCAAAATCTAAAATTGTTTGGTTTGGTTATATAGAACCTCAATCAAATGGTAGATATAGTATTCTTGATAAGTCTTATTCTACAGGCAAAACAATTGGAAAATTAGCAGAAAATATAAAATTATCTTGGTCTGCTCAAGTCAAAGCTGCCTATTATCCCACCATTTATAATAGTTAATACCAGATTAATTTAGTTGACTTCAGATTAACTATACATTATTGATTTGTTTATATGGCAAATCATATAAATGTAATTGGTGACAGTTATACAAAATTTGGATTAAAGCACACTTCCAAATCAACAGCTTGTCTGCCACACACAATAAGATTTTTTAAAAAACATATCCTTACCCCAAAAGAAAATTCAGAAATATCTAATGCAAGTTTTATCGGTGGAACTTTAATTCACATGATCGTTCAAGAAAGTTTAACTAAAAAATTAAGTTTAGATGAAGTTATTAAATCAGAATTAATACAAACTAAAATAGATAACTATGAGCCTAATGACGAAAAGGATAAAAAGAAATTTGAATTTATAGTTAAGGCAGCTAAAGAAACTGCACAAAATCATTTAGATAATATAGATGACTTAGGTCAATACGAATGGAGTGATGAACAAGAACAAGTATTATGGACACCTCCTGTAAATACATATTGGTTAATGTATATAGATTTAATTGGTAAATTAGCCAAAGCCAAAGATCCTGAAGTTTTAGGTGATTTAAAAAATAAGTTTGGCACAGTTACATTAACAAAGACTAAAGGTTGGACTTATACAAATGTTAAGTGTCCTGACAGACCTTTTTATTCTGATGTTCAACAAATTTCTCTTTATCAAAAAGCTACAGGCTTAAAACCATTTCTTAGTTATGCAAGTAATTGTGATCGTAAATTATTCACACAAGATAATTGTGAAGATTTAAAACAAGAAAATTTAGACAAAGCTCTTAAAGAATTAATGATCTATGAGATCGCATGGGAGAAAAAATTAGAATTAGCTGATGGTGATTTAGATAAATTAGCTTGGTTATGTTGTCCTGATTTTTCTGACATTAAAAAAAAATCATTCTGGTGGACAGGAGTTGCACAAGAACAAATTGATAGGTTGTTAAAACATTATGAGTGATACAGGAATAATCATACCACTTAGAGAAAGAATAAAAGATTTAGAAGTTATTAATGAAGCTCATCAAAAAAAGAATGGTCAGCTTAGACAAGAGATCCAGGACAAAGATAAAATTATTAAAGAACTTACAGAAAAAATAAATAACCCAACAAAGAAAATGAGAGAGCAAGGAGAACTATGATTGAGAGAAGTTTGAAAGACGCAATACAACAATTTAGAAAAAATATAGATGATAGCGATTATGCTAATCTAGGTGCTAAAGGAAAATATCTTACAGTACCTTACAGAATTAAATTTGTCAGAGATTATTTTGGCGAAAGAATGTCTATTCAAACTGACAGTACAGAACTAGCCAATGGTTCTCATAAGTTTAGAGCAAACATTTATATAGATGACAAGTTAGTAAGTGTTGGAGAGTCTAAGCAAATGAAAAATGCTGACAAAGAATTTGAAAAACAACAAACAGTTTCTATTGGTAGAGGTCTATCAATATTAGGTTTCTTTGGTGATGAGTTGGCAACTGCTGAGGAAATGGAACAGTTTTTAAAACCACAAAAGAAAGTTGTTAAAGATAAAACTTTTGAAAATGGACATAAAGTTAATTATCCAAAAGATGAGCCAGAAGAAGAAAAAAAAATTAAACCTAAGTTAAGCATAGAACAAATGGCAAATGATTGGATAGATGTATTAAAGAAAACTGCAACTCATTCTGTATCAGTTGGCAAGTTTGAGCAAAATTTAAATCCTTTGCGTAAGGAATATATTAATGAACTTCAAACAATCTACACAGATTTAATTCAACAACAAAGAATTGATACTGCGTACATTTCACTTCAAAAACAAATAACTAATAGGAAACAATAATATGAGTGATTACGATAATTCAGCAGCACTTTGGAAAAGACAAGCAAGAGATTCAGATGTAGCTGGTAAAAAATACCCACACTACAATGGCAACATTACAGTTGGTGGTAAGAAAATGAATTTAGCTGCATGGCTAAACACAGAAAAAACTAAAGAGGGACAACCAGATATTAGTTTAAAAATTTCTGAGATTGTTGCTAAGGAAGATGCACCATTTTAATGAAAGATCAGATTAACCCACCTCATTATAAAAATAAAAGCATTGAAACATTTGATGCTATCTCTAGCCAGTTATCTCCTATGGAGGTAATTGGTTATTGTAGATCGCAAGTGCTTAAATATTCTATGAGGTTTGGTTCTAAAGAAAATGGATCTGTTGATGCTTGTTTAACCGATATTAGCAAAGCTGAATGGTACATAAATAAATTAATACAATATTTAAATGATCTTAAAAAAGATGGATTGTTTATTGGTGAGCCTGACAATGTTGCCGAACTATTTAAGAAAGATTAATGATGAAGAATGGAAATGGAAAATACATATATTTAAGTGAGCCAAAGCTCAAGACTCTTAAATTTATTACAAAGTATATAGAAAAGCATAACTTTTCGCCTACCTTTGCTGAGATAAGTAAAGCTCTTAAATGGAGCAGAGCAAGGTCTGGCAAGATAGTATCAGAGTTATATGATTTAGGGTTTATCTCTAAAGGCATCAATGCTCATAGAAAAATTGAAATGACTACTGAACAAATGGGATCAGTTGCCAATCTTAATGTAAATAAATCATACCCAATACAAGAAAGTTTAGCATGAGTGTATTTAAAGAAAGTTTTTTTGAAGCAAGTTTTAAGACAATAGAAGAATTCGATAGTGCAGAAGTTGCTTCTGCTAAATTGAATGTTAGCGAAACTGCTAACTTAGAGATTATTGACATAAAGTTAAACAAGTCATTAATCAAAACCAACAACGATAAGGAGTTAGATAATGCAACTAACGAACAGCACAGTAAGACTTTATCAAAAGCTGAATGATCTTCATAAAAATATTATGAAATCTGTTGATACAAGAATGTGTGTGCATACATATAACGATTATCTTGAGTATAAACAATTGGTAAGAAGAATTGTTGCCAATCAAAACTCAGATGCAGTTATTCGATATAAAGAATTATAATTAATTCTTAGTGTATTAAAAGTTGTAAAAAAAACTGTAGGCTACTTGTCGCTAAAATTTAAGGAGAAAGAGAATGAGCAGAGCAAAAGATAAAATATTAAATAAAACGATTGGACAAAAAATTAGAGAAGCAAGAGCAAAAAGAGTTAAAGTAATTTTTGTTCCAGATTCAATTGATTTACCTAGACATACTTTTGAAAAAAAAATTCCATGTACGCAAACTGAACTTGGAAAAGCATTAAACGTAAGTTTCCAACAAATTCAGAAGTATGAGTCAGGTCATAATGCACTTAGCTCACTTAAACTTTTAGAAGTAAGTAATTTTTTTAAAAAACCAATTGAATACTTTACAAGTGATGCAACAGAATTATTGGAGAAAGTTAGACCAACCGATAATAGCTCAGTTGAAGTTTCTGAGTCCTTTGAAAATGTCTAGCATAAAATTCAATCAAGCCTAGTGAACTTGATTGTGTTTGTTTGATGATAAGGGTGGATAAGATAGCTCCTGTCCACCCTTTTTTATATGTACTTTATAATATTTAAAAATAAAAATAATATCCTTACTTCCTATTCTAACCAAATATTTTCCACAGAAGCTGAAGCAACTGACTATGGCAGCAGAAGTCTTAAAAGAAAAGATGTCTGGCAAGTAGTTAGATACAACAAAGAGAACTACGATAAGTATTGGTATAAAACCTAGCTCCACTTATAGTTATTGTTTTGATGTTCAGTAAATCTTTCTGAATTTTTATTACTGCCATATCTTTTGATATACTTTTCATCAATCATATTAATATCTTTATCTCCCATGTCTTTAGCAAGATCCATAGCATTAGTATATTTACCAGAATAAGCCCACATACTTGCGTTCCAATGTCTGAAAAAATAATTTTTACGAAATGGTAATTTAAGTTTTAATATCTTTAATGATTTATTTAATTGGTCTGTCATCACACTTAAATCATAAAACCTACCAACAGAATTTAAAAATAAAAACTCTTGGTTCTTAGGCATTTTATTTATGTGATCTGTAAGTTGATCTTTAAGATCAGAGCTTATAACTATAGACCTATAACCTTTATCTGTCTTAGGTGGTACAAGGTATTTATAATTATCAACTGCATGAAAAATCTTAAACATAGGTGTATTCTTTAAGAAGTTGAAACTATCTCTTTGTGCAGCTCTAGCTTCACTTGGTCTGCAAGAGGTTTCTGCCATTAGCTTAAACATAAGCCTAACATCAGCAGATTCTACATTATCTATGATACTTTTAATTCTATCAAAATCCCATTCTTCAAGCCAATCTTCAGATAGGTTTTGACCTAAAGGCACATACTTCATATCCCTTTTATCCTGGTCTGAAAAATAACTACCTATTTTAAATATATTAGATTTAAAAGGTTTGCCATATCCGACATGATAATTGTAGATTCTAGCAAATGTATCAAATAGTTTCTTTCTGTAGCTCATCTTTGCAAAGCCAGATGTAAGTTTATGATCTACATATTTTGGTTTTAGTTTTAATAAAAACTTACCAATATAATCTTCTGTAATACCTCTTAAATCTACATTACCACAAATACTCAATATGTTTTTATAATGACATTCATATTCATTTAATGTGGTTTGACTAAACTTTCTATTCTTTTCATACATTCTAGTCTTTTGCTGTTTATAATATGCTTCCCAAGTATCTTCTAAAGGTAAAGGATATTCGCTTTTAACATTGTCTAATCTAAACAATATTCTTTTAGCTTCACCCTCTAAATATTTTCTATTAGGAGATTGTATGTATTTTTTCTCTCCATTTTCTGAATAAAAGAACCTATATGCAGAACCTTTTGATCCATCTTTATTTGTCCATGATCTTTTCTTTAGCTTTATCTTGTCCATATTCTCTCCTATTTATTTGTTTTCTCTGGTATTAATTAAATTAACAGTTTATTATCAAATGTAAAGTAATATAAAAAGGTGATTGGCATACAAATGTAGTCTGAAATTGTATTCCAATTGTATTCTCTCCTTGATAGAACTAAAAAAAGATCGCATAAAACGAATAGTACAGGCACAAAAAAAGAGCCGAAAAAAATCTTGCGATTCAATTCGGCTATATATATAAGGTTTTTCGTTATGCCCTTGTAGCTCAGCTGGTAGAGCAATTGATTTGTAATCAATAGTAAAGACACATTGTATGTACTTGTTTGATCTCTTTGTATTCTAACTGTATTCCCAAACATTACTAATACGATAATCATTTGGAAACAGAATACAAGAGAATTTTTTTCCCACCTCAAACCCACTAGCATAGAGCTAGTCTGTCATATTAATGACAACCTATTCTGTTATGATCTTGCTGTTTTTGCTGATCTCTTTAGTGCTTTAGCAGATACAGTTCCTTTACCTTTTCTGCTAGTCCCAGCTCTTTTTCTTTTATTCATATTGTAGTAGAGTCCTTTTTTAGCAACTCTGCCTGACTTAGTTTTGTGAAAACCTTTTTTTACTTTTGCCATTATGCCATTCTCCTTTTTTTAGATTTTTTTAATCTTGCAAAATCAGCACCAGTTATTCTATTTCTAGGCTTTGCAACTCTTGCTATCTTCATTTGTTTTTTGCTGTATTTTTTGTTCTTACCTTTAGGCATTTTTTTCCTTTTCTATTAGTTTCTTGTAATCATCTTTTTTCATACATTCATAATGAGCTTTGTCCCCACCATAAAAAGCTACAAAAGATTCTGCGTTTGTCATGTCTTTTTGGCAGTATCTACACTTGCCAATATCTATTAAAATTATGCTTGGTTTCTTCCAAACTTTATTAGCCACTAACAAGCCCACTTTCTTAGAGCTTTATTAATTCTGCTATTAGGATCATTAGCTGTTTTTTTAGAAGTTAATTTTTTCTTCATGCCTAACATTCTGGCACAAAAAGACTTTCTTCTTTTGCTAGTCTTTGATTTAGTAGGAGCTTTTAAGTTTCCTCCTGTAGCTCTATTATAAGACCTACGACCTTTAGCATTAAGTCCACCAGACTTAGATTTACCAGCTTTTCTTTGCCATGCTGCACTAGCCATTATGTACTAACCTTTGGAGCTTCTTTACAAACGAATTGCATATAAGCACCTTGAGTATTAACAAATTCTCTGCTCATATTAGAAATCATTTTATGTGAAAAATCATATCCAAATGAAACACAATCAAAATGATCTTTAAAATTATCTAATGGTAAAGGAACTGGTTGGCATTTGTTTCCATCTATTGCAGAGCAGATAACCATAATTAGAATGAAATCCATCTACTTTTTGCCACCTCTAAATATTTGTGTTCCCTTAATTCCAAAAATACTTGCAACGACTAAAATCCAAAGATTTGTGAACCATGATGGAAGTGCTGCAAAATGTTCAAAGAAAATATTTACCTTATCCATAGCTTCTGGATCATCTGACCATACTGCCCAAGCCAAAATTATTATTGGGAAACTTAAAATTAAAAGGCAAAATTCATCCTTGTAATCGTTTTGTCTAGCTTCTAATAACTTGCCTTGATATTCTGTTTCACCTTTAGCCATCTTAGATGCTGCCATGTGTTGAGCATCTGCCATAGCCATTTTAGTTTCTTGTTTTTTTTTATAAATATGAGTACCAGCATTTAGAGCTAGTTTAATTGCACTTAACCACATTATGATTGTACCTTTCCATCTTTCCACTTCATGTCAGGCAAATTGTTAGAATATTTTTTACCATCATAAGTTAATACTTGTTTTCTGTTTGATCCTTGTTCGTTAAAACTAATATGTACCCACCCACCACTAGGATTGTCAGGGTCATAAAATTCTAAAATAAGTTGGTCAAAGTCCACATTGTTTTCTAACCAATAAGCTATTTGAATATTTGGTATTCCTGGTATTTCAAAATCTACTGCCTGACCTTTTGCATGTTGGCTAGTTTTTTTTGAACCAATGGCTTCGCAAAGCTCCTCAGACCTATAACCAGATGTTATAATTAATGGCTTATCAAACTTGGCTCTTACAGGCTCAAGTATTTCATAAGCTACATCTTCTAAGTTTTTAATATCACCAGATCCAGGCTCATTACTGATGCCTTTTCTAGTAGCAGTCATAGACTTAGTAAATTCTTCTAGTTTAAAATGTTTAGATAGTTGCATAATTTTTAACAAGCACAGGCATCACAAACACAAACATCACCATCATAATGATGTAGATGAAATTCTGCTTTACAATGACAGTTACAATGACAGTCTTTACACTTTCTTTTTTTTCGTTTTTTTTTAGGCTTAGACTCAAGCATCTTAGCAATAGCTGCACAAAAATTGTCTATAGAAGATAAAAATTTAATTATATATTTGTCTATCATTCTAAAATAAGTTTCTTAATTGAGTATGAGCCATCAATGTTTTTCTCTAGTTCTGCTTTAGATTTGATACATCTATACTCAATATTGGAAGATACAGTTCTGTTAGCAACCCTCTTACCTTTAAGGCATGAGCTTAAATCTGGTTGTAATCTTGCTTCTTTAATTTCGTTATTGACTAGCATTAATAGAGCTATAACCATTTGTTCCATTAGTGTGTGCCATTTCTAAGTTTATCTATTACTTTTTGTATAGATATAATTTGTTCTTTAAGATGATCTATATTGACCTTGTTATATCTTGATGCTTCAATTTCTTTTTCTATAGATTCAATTTGTCCAGCAAGATGTTCTATTAACATATACATCTCTAAGTTCTTAGGTTCTTGCTCTGCTTTTTTTAAAAGATCAGCAGCAAAAAGAGTATCTGCTGTTTCTAATGAACCAATCCTACTTGTTAAATTTGCATAACCAAATACTGCTCCAGAAACTACTATAATAATTCCAATTAAATTTGCTAAAGGAAGTTGTAGTTTTGATTCAGAACTGACTTTAATTGTATCGGTATCTTTTTTCATTTAATAACCTATTGGTGAAACACAAAAAGTAAGTCCTAAAAACATTAATATTAAAATTCCTGTAAAATAGTAATTCATAGTTAGCTCCATATTAATTTCCATGATCTACCATGAGTAATTCAATACCCATTTGTTTTTGTAATTTTGTTTTTGATCTGCCAATCCTTTGAATTGTGCCATCTTTATTTCTTTTAGTGCGATAGGTGTTTGTCTTGACATCTATCAATCTAATAGTTTGTCCATCATGGCTAACTGCCACTAGGTCAAAAGGACATTGTGGATCACAAGATTTACTTATGTGCCAACCAGCTTTAGTTAAATTAACTATTTCCTGGTATTCTCCGATTGTGCCTTTTATGTGTGTGTTTAACTTAGCAGATTTGTTAATAGACTTAACAAGCTGCTTAGACTTATTGTTGCGATCACCCATAATAATTTGTAAATATTATTAACCTTGATGTCCAAGTGAGCTAAGTGATTGTCTTTGATTGTGTCTATTTTTTGATGAATAAGTTTTGTTTCGCCTTGTAACTTAATTATGTCCTGTGAATTTTTTTGTGATTGAGTAGCCATTATCTGTATTTATTTAAAGATTCAATAACACCCATTTGTTCTAGTAATTGAGAATCATCAATTGTTTTTTGACCATAAGTTATTGGTTGCTCATTATTTTTTATAACATTTCTATTCTCAACTGCTTGATCTACAAATCCTGCTCCACCAGTTGTTCTTGGTAATTTAACTTTAAAAATAACTTCTTCTATTTCTTTAAGTGCAGCATTTCTTGCAGCACTTTTTGTTGCAGCATCAAATGTAAATTGACTTGCTAACATTCCTTGAATACCTGCTAAATTAAAACCACCTAATTTAGTTAATGTTCTAATAGATGAATTCCAAATATTTGTAGTTTCTTCAACTCCTTTTTGTGTAACAAAATCTTTTCTTGGAATTCCATCTTTTACTTTTTTAGCAAAAGCCATTAAATCTTTCATTTCTTGTTTGGTAAATATTTCTTTAGAAATATCTTTACCTTTACCATTAAAAGCATCTTCAACAGAATTAACAAATTTTACTGGATCAAAAAACTCTCTTGATCCTTGTTTAGTAAAACTGTTTTCCATTATTCTTAAAAAAGCACCATCTTTAATAAGTTGTCTGCCATCAGTTCCCTCTTTAAATATATTATTTAATTTTTGAACAATTTGAATACTGGTATCTTTAAATGATTTACCACCTGTACTAGCATTACCATAAATAAAATTAGAAAGTTCAGTAGCTGTCATTCTGTGTTCGCCATTAATAAGTTTAGCAACAAATTCGCCACCTTTATCTTTAATAGTTACACCATCTCTTTTAATGTTTTGTGGACTAAATAATTTTTTAAATTTTGTGTTTTCTGCTCTTGCAATTTTTACAGCTTCTAAAACTTCTTTATTACCACTTGCTAAACCTTTGGTAACTGCATCATCATAGAAAACATCAAATCTTTTTAAGATTACATTCAAAGCAGCTTTATCTACACCATCTCCTGTGTTCTTTAGCATTTTTACAAGATTTTTTCTTTGTGCTTCTAGCTGTCCAAAAGTAATTTTAGATAAATTTTTGTTCTCTAACTTTAACATAAATTTATTTAAATTTTTAACTGCTACAAAAGATTGTGGCATTAAACCTTTGTCCAATGCTTGACCAATACCATTATCAGAATCTAATAATGCTTTATTAATATGGTATGTAAAGTTTTTTAATACAGGTTTTTTAAAACTTAATTTAGCATTTGAATCTACAGCACTATATTTGTCTGCTACTCTTTTTGCCATTTTTTCTTCAGCATCAAGAATTAATTGTTTTACAACAGATAAATTTTCATCAATACCTTGAGTTGCAGCATTTTGAGTTCCTGGAGGAGCTTGAGTAAGACCCTCTTTATTTTTTAATAAACTATCTCTATATTGTGTTAAATATTTAAAAGTTTGTTTTAATTGTATATCGTCTTGTGTTTGAACTAATAGTTGCAATCTTTCACCATAAGCACCTTTTCTCATAAGGTCTATTTCTTTTAAAACTTTTGTATTTTTTGTTGCTTGAGCTAACCAAGTAGATACTCCCCATTCATTTAATCCAACAACATTAGCTGCTACTGAAGATTCAATACCATCTTCAAGTGCTTGAGCATAAGCTGCAATTAATTCTTTATTTTTAATTACATTTTCAGGTACACCAAGTTTTTTTGCCATGTCAATTGTAAGATCGGTAACCTTACCTTTATTATCTAAATATTTTCCAGATCCTGAAAAAATATTAAAACGACTTGGTATTTGACTTTTTACAATATCAACTGATTTATTAACTCCAGTAAATCTACTTAGTAGCTGTGTAACTTTTTCACCTGCTGCACCAAACGCAAAATTTAATCCAAGTTTAGCATCATCAACAACTGGAATACCACCCATATTTTGTTCTGATCCCATAAGGTTTGCTCCAACATCTTGAGCTGCACCAGTTATTGCTGCTGACGTTCCTTGTCCTACAATCTTTTTAATTACACCTGATGTTACATTTCTTTGCACCCAACCTGCACCTGGTATGTATTGAATTACATTTGCCATAGTATCAACAACACCTTTGGCACTAATTCCTGGTTTGTTCATATAAAAAGTTCTATCTGCACCTTTAGCAACTGCGTTTGCAGGTAAGGTAATCATGATATTATCAAACTCATCTTTAGATATTACTGTTCCTGGAAATGTTTTAGTAACAATATCTAGTCTAGCATCATTGTCGGCAGTTAAAGAAAAAGCTACACCTAATTTTAAATCATTTTTCCAATTAGTGTTGACATCAAAGATTTCTTTCATCTTTGGATATTCAGTTTTAGCACTACCAGAAATATTATTTTTATAAAAATTAATTACATTTGTTTCAAAAGCACTAGGTTTATCTTCTGTAATTTTTTTTTTATTGTTATTGGCTTCAAGAATTTTATCTTTTAATGCTCCATCAGGTATTTCTTTAGCACCATCTTCAATATCATATTTTTTTTCTAATTCTTTTTTTTTCTTGTTTGCTAAAATATCATTAATTAACTTTTCATCTTCAAGCAATTGTCCTGTTTCTAAAGCCATATATATTTCCTATTTTTTAACTTTACCTATAAATATAACTTTACCACCAGGTAAAATATAATATTTGTTACCATTATAAATTTCAATATTATCACCATCAGGATTTTCTGATGCTATAGATGTTAATTGCTCCATTTCATCTTTATCAAACAAAGCATTTTCTTTTGTGTAGTTTGACCACATTTGATTAAAAGTCATCATCTGTGTTGAGCCATCAGCTTTTTCAACTAATTTTTTTGTACTAGGAAGAATTTTTTTACCTGATCCATCATCAGCTAACCAATCATTCATTAAATCTGCTTTTAAAATTTTTCTTTGATTAATTCTTCTTGTGATTTCTACAGTTTTTTGAATACCCTCTGGACTCATACCAAGATTAGGTGCAATAGATTGAAAGAAACTCATTTCTTTATCTGAAATAGAACCTTTAGTTTTACTAATTGCATTTAAAACCATACTAGAAGATAGAACTTGTAAAACTTCTGCATTAGCAACTGTGCCTGTACCTGCACCATCATAATCTGATAGCCAGTTCATATCTATACCAACTCTTTCACCAATTTTTGCAACTTCTAACATTGTAGTTCCAAATTTTCCTGATTTTAATTCTACTGATAAAGAAGAAATAATTTCTAGCTCTGAGTTTTGATCTATTGCTTTGTCAGAGTCTTTTCTAACATCAACCACAAAGTCAGCTTCACTTTTACCCATTACTTTATCAAATTCAGATTCTTTTTTATCACCCTCTATTTTTACTAAAGGTTCTTTTTTAATAGGTACTAAAATACCATTACTTTCTAAAATCATTTTATCAGTTGCAAATTCTTGCTGATTTGTTTGAGTATTCATTACAGCTTTAGTTTTATTGGTTGTGGTATCTTGTTTTGGCACAGGAATTAAAATACCATTACTTGCTAATATTTGTGATTCTGTTGCAAACTGAGTTTGTCCAGTAATAGAATTAAAAACTGCTTTAGTTTTTTTTGGAGTTCCAGCAAATGATTTTTTAATAGCTGCTGCATCTTTGATAGATGTTATACCAGCTTCACCAATGCTTTGACCTTTAGCACCTGCTGATAACAAACCCATTCCAATTAAGAAATTGTCATCTTCTAATAAACTTTTCATGTCCATATTAAATTAATCCTTTTCCTGTTAGCCAATCGTTAAAAATTCCATTATTCTTACTCATTTCGTATTTATTATTGTCTTTTAATAATCCATTAATTCTAGCAACTGCTGCATTGTGTGTGCTTAAAAAATCTTTATCTACACTATTGTCTTGATCCATTCCTTGAAAATATTTGTTAGCTTGAGATTCAGGTAGGTTAGACCACCAACTAGGATCATCTGCCCAGTTATTATTTCCTTGAGCAATTTGTTGTAAAATAAAATCAACACCCTCACCTTGTGTTTCAACTTTTGTAAAATCACTAGCCTGATCTGGTCTGTCCATAGGACGATCTTGATCTCCTATTCTATCACCAGCAATTGTTCTTTCAGGATAAATAGTTGGTATTAAAAAACCTAAAGGTATTTTATTTTTAGCAAAATTAACTAATCTTTTTTCTAATTGATAACCAAGAGTACCTGTAACTTTATCAACTTGTTCATCTAATCTATCCCAGTATTTTTTTTCTTCTAAAGTAACTGTCATCTCAGGTCTAGTGCCTTTAGACATTTTAAGTTTCTTTTCAGGAAGTGTTACATAATCTGTTTTTTCTTCAGTTATGTATTCTGTTGTGCCTGGTATTTTTGTTGGATCAACCATATCCAAGATAGGATCTCTGTATGGAGTATCATTATTGCCAACACTAAACTGTGTATCTGAATTGTCGCTAGGGTTACTACCACCCTCACCTCCTGTATCACCAGGACTAGGTGTATTATTAGAAGTGTTATTAGAGGTACTGTTAGAAGTATTATTTTCTTCTCTATCATTTGGGTTACTTGCTCCACCCCAATCCCAACCTGGCATAGTTATTCTCCTATAAAATTATTGAAACTATAAATAGTACACCAAGAATTATGATGTATTTAGATGTGTTATTATCTATGTCTGTTTTTAAATCGTAAATTATTTTATTTATTTTATTCATTTAATTATAAAATTATTGCAACAATTAAAATAACAACAGCTACTGCTATTGCTTTCTTATGTTCTTTCACAAAATGTGGGATATGTTCTTTTATTTTCATTATAATAATCCTGCTAAGACTCCACCAATAGCTCCAGCTACACCACCGATAGTTCCATAGTCATCTCCACCAATTTTATTACCAACTAAAGCACCACCTAAAGCCTGAGTAAATATATTTGGATTGTTGTTTGTTTGTGTTTGTTGAACAGGTAAGCCAGAAGCAATAGGAGATATAATACTACCATATTGTTGTAGTGCTTGAAAAGGTGCTAGGTTCTTTTGTCGTTCAAGCTGTTCAATTTGTTGTCCTGTAGTCAGCATATTAGGTAATTGAGTTGCAAGACCTAATTGATTCTGTCTTTCAACATTGTACTGATTAAAAGCAAGAGGTAATGCGTAATCTGCAACTTCACCAATAATTTGTGATTGGTTCATAGCTGATCCTGGTGTTCTTCCTGCACCAGAAAATTCACTATTGATACTGTTAGCAATTTCACTTGTTGCGTTTTGCAACATAGGACTTAAATATGGATTTAAATAATTACCAGCAAGTGTATTTGTAATTTGAGTATTAGCTGCTCCTGCAAGTGCTTCTTGTTGTGCAAGTCCAGTTTGTGTTTGTTGTGTGGGTGCTACATACCCTGCACTTGATACACCTTGACCATAAATATTTCCTGCTTCAGAAATTATTTGATTTAAAGATCCTTGTGCTGGTGCATAAGGTTGTACATTAACACTTTGTACTTGTCCTCCACCTGTATTTCCTCCAAATGACATATTATTTTTCCTTTTTTATTATTGGTTTTTCAAGAACAACATGAGTTCTTTTATAGTTATAATTTTGAAGAATTTTTTGCCAACCAGGTCTAGCAAATAATTCCATTTGTTGACATTCTTGTTCTTCAGCAAAATCTTCTAATACACTTATTAGATGTTGCCATTTTTGTCTGTGTTTTCCTGTCATTATAAATATTTGACAAGATCGTTTTAATTTTCTTTGGACAACCTCTGTTACTACTACTCCATAATATTTTTCAAGAGTTGTAGGTTTGTCTTTATCCCAAACTACCCAAAGCTGCATTTTGTTTTCTTTAATACAATCATAAACAAACTGTGCGTCTGTTTGATTGCCTGAGTAAGATAGAGCTTCGCTAATATCTTTTTTAACTAAAGACCAAACATCATCTAAATTAGATGATGGTATATTGACTAATTTCATTATGTAATATTTAAGTAACTAATACCTATGTGAACTGAGTCTGATGAGCTTACTGTTGCTTTTAGTTGATCTGAACTTTCTAGTATTAAAGGTACTGTCAAAATTTCAACTGAACTATTAGCTGCAAGTGATTGTGTTTTTAATATAGTAAATTCTGCATTACTTGCAGAACTATCCAAAACATCTAGTGAAAATGTTGGAGTATTACTTGTATTATTAGTAACTCTAATTGATTTAAGAATTAAAGTTTCATTTGATGAAGCTGTTAAAAGTGATGTTTCACTAGCTGATGCTAGAGCAACCCCTTTAAATTTGTATGTGTTAGCCATTATTTTTTAGGGTGAGCAACTTTTACTTTTTTAATTGTTTGGTAAAAATCATAAAACTTATGTTGTAGTTCAGTATTCTTATCCATTGTATGCCATAGCATATCTAGTTGATCTCCAATGCTAGGATATATTCTATCTCTTTGATATTGGTTAGCATCATACTCTGCTTGTAACTCTACCATTTTAGCTTCTATGTCAGCTTTAGGAATAGGTGTTGTTCCATTTTCCCAAACAATAGTATTAATATCATCTTCACTTAAAGATACTTCTGCGTTTGGATTTATTTTAAGTATTGCTTTTATAACTGTGTCATTCATAATTTATCCTGCTATTTCAAATGCTGTTATTGAACTTTTTGTATTATTCCAATTTAATTGTAAAGTTCCACTAGCAACTTTAAAATAAGGTTGGTACGTTAATTCAGAGGTAGAGCTTGGAGAATCTAATACAGTCATAGTACCTGGTGTTCTAATGCTTGTTCCAGATGTAATTAATATATTACTCATAAATCCTTGAGCAGTTCCTAAATTACTACTATCTCTATACAAAGTAACTTCAGCTTGACCATTTGCTGTATTACCACCAAAAGAAGTATGACAAATAATATAAATTTTAGAAGATGTTGCAGATGGAGTTATATCAACTGAAAGTGTAT
>Ga0208970_1000074_pt1 | contig 34934 bp, 29 predicted proteins | sample AOAMet2_C49A8_35_2_FD_188078 | JGI IMG/M metagenome (GOLD analysis project Ga0208970, IMG submission 188078) | Ammonia-oxidizing marine microbial communities from Monterey Bay, California, USA - C0912_C49A8_35 (SPAdes) | ecosystem: Environmental > Aquatic > Marine > Intertidal zone | place...
AACTTGGTTGTGGAAGATCGATACCACGTTCGTTAGCAAACTTCCAAAATATTTCTGCCGCATGTCTTTGTGGCTGTCGAACAGGTAACCAACGTTGTGACGCCTTACTCAAAAACGTCGAGCTAAATTGCCATTTATCATCCTTACCATTTATATGAGTTTTCGGAATAGCTTCATTTGGTTGTAAAACGTCGATCATTATATTTGAGATTTTAGTACTTTTAATTTCAGCTTTTGCTTCTAAATTAAAAATATATTGATCATTAATATAATCCCAATCAAATAAGACTCTATTAAAATTTATATTAAGCCCGGAGATGCTAGGATTATAACTTAAGTACTCAGGTTGCCCTGAATCAATGAATGGATGATAAACAGTTTCTCCAGCACTAACGATAAACTTCCCATCAACTTCTCTTAATCCAGCATCATATAATCCTTCTATCAAAGACATTAAATGATCATTAGTTAAACTCGGATCTCCCCCACCCAAAAGCATCAAGTTGCCATCTAAAACCCCGTTATTAATCGACCCATCTATCAAAATTTTTGTTTCAAAATTAAACGATGGACCTAATATTTCTAAACCATAGAAAGCCGTTATGATTTTAGAAACGCTAGCAAGGGGATATAACTCAGAAGGGTTAATTGCTTCAATTATCTCATTGGTTTCTAAATCCATAAGAATGTAACTTATATCAGCATTTAACCCACGCTCATGCAAAATATGATAAAAAGTTATGGGCCTTTTTGAGTCAAGTATTGGTTGACGAGGTACTGGAAAAAGGGACTCCTGAATCTGTTCAGCACAAAAAACAGGCAAAATGATTGTTGACCAAAATATCACAATAAAAGTTAAAATTGTAATATTTTTATAAATAAAACTTTTACACATTTTTATTAAATCACATAAATTTAAGAGGTTTTTCGATTTCTAATTTCTGTTGATGAAATATTTTTTAGCGGAATATCAAAAAATGCCCAAGCAGGCGCTTTGCACTGCATTAATTGATTAGATCTGTTTTCAGGTAGAAGGTTTTTACTGTATTTTTTTCCTGCCACGGTTGTTAAAAAATCAGAATAGCTCGGTCTTGCAAAGATAGCTATTGGAATCATTTCAAATATTTTTTCCCAATGCTTCCATTCATGAAAATTATTCAAACCATCAGCACCCATAATCCATATAAAATTACCTTTTGGGTATTCTGATTTTACTTTAGATAAAAAATCTACAGTAAACTCTGTGTCAAATACAGCTTCAAGATCTGTTACTAGCATTTTAGGCTGTTTTACTAATTTTTGAGTATTCTTTATTCTATTTTTAAAATCAGTTGTGCTCTGCTTTTTCAGTGGATTACGTTTTGATACTACCCACCAAAGCTTATCCAATGGCAAACTGCGTAAAGCCCATTTTGCAACATGCATATGGCCCTCATGCGGTGGATCGAAGGAGCCACCAATCAGCCCAATATTTTGCCTTCTATCCACTTTTGGAAGATCTAACATTTTGCCCCTACTAAAAAAATTTATCAAATTATATAATTTATATTAAAGACAACCTTTTCACGGATCACAAGAACAGTTAGGACAAAACAAATAATTTAATTGGAGAATACCTTTGGCCAGCTATCAGTATGTTTATCACATGGATGGAGTATCCAAAACCTATCCTGGTGGGAAAAAATGTTTTGAGAATATAAGATTGTCGTTTTTACCAGGTGTAAAAATTGGTGTCGTTGGCGCCAATGGTGCTGGTAAGTCCACTTTAATGAAAATTATGGCTGGTTTTGATAAGGACTTCTCAGGAGAAGCCTGGGCTGCTGAAGGAGCGACAGTTGGATACCTGCCTCAAGAACCAAGCCTTGACGATAATCTTAATGTAAGAGAAAATGTCATGCTTGGTGTTTCAGAAAAAAAAGCCATTCTTGACCGTTATAATGACTTAGCCATGAATTATTCTGATGAAACCGCAACTGAAATGGGAGAGCTCCAAGACAAAATTGATTCTGCTGATCTTTGGAATTTGGATGCTGCGATTGATATTGCTATGGAAGCTTTAAGATGTCCAGCAGACGAAAGTGACGTGATAAACTTATCTGGCGGAGAGCGGCGGCGGGTAGCGTTATGCAAATTACTCCTCGAAGCCCCTGACATGCTACTTCTTGATGAGCCAACGAACCACTTAGATGCAGAAACAATTGCTTGGCTTCAGCAACATTTGATTGATTATAAAGGAACTATTTTAATAGTAACTCACGATCGATATTTTTTAGACAATATAACAGGTTGGATCTTGGAATTAGACCGTGGAAAAGGAATCCCTTACGAGGGTAATTATTCAAGTTGGTTAGAACAAAAAGCCAAAAGATTAGCTCATGAAGCTAAAGACGATAAAGCAAAACAAAAGGTATTAAATAGAGAACTTGAATGGATTAGGGCAGGTACAAAGGCCAGACAAGCCAAACAAAAAGCTAGAATTAATGCTTATGAAGAGATGGCAAATAAGTCAGAGCGTGAGAAACTCAGCAATGCGCAAATTATCGTACCTAATGGCCCAAGGTTAGGCGGCAAGGTGATTGAAGTTGAGGGCATATCTAAGGCCTTTAATGAAAATTTGTTAATAGAAAATTTATCCTTTTCTCTACCTCCCGGTGGAATAGTCGGAGTCATTGGACCAAATGGCGCGGGAAAATCTACGTTGTTTAGAATCCTGACCGGCGAAGAAACGCCAGACTCAGGTTTGATAAGCTATGGTGATACAGTGAAGCTTTCTTATGTAGATCAATCACGAGATGCCCTCGATAACAAAAAAACTGTATGGGAAGAGATCTCTAATAGTCAGGATATTATATTATTAGGGGATGCTGAAGTTAATGGCAGGGCATATTGCTCCTCTTTTAATTTCAAAGGTGGTGATCAACAAAAAACAGTGGGATTGTTGTCAGGTGGGGAGCGCAACAGGGTACATATGGCAAAACTTTTAAAAGCTGGTGGTAATGTCTTACTTTTGGACGAACCAACCAACGATTTAGATGTCGAAACATTACGTGCTCTTGAAAACGCTTTAGAGGAATTCGCTGGCTGTGCGGTTATTATTTCGCATGATCGTTTTTTTCTAGATAGATTATGTACTCATATCTTAGCATTTGAAGGTGATGCGCACGTAGAGTGGTTTGAAGGAAATTTTGCTGATTATGAGGAAGATAAGAAAAGAAGATTGGGGCCAGACGCCCTAGAACCCAAAAGGGTAAAATATAAAAAATTTGCACGATAGTCGATAAAATTGATGTATTAATTACATATCACACATTTTGGATCTTTTTCAGCCTCTACTTTCCGAACCTCACAATTCAAAGCATCATAAAGAATTAAAAACCCTCTCAGAGATTTGCCAATACCGTTGATTTCTTTAATGGCTTCGACAGCCATCAAAGAACCTATTACGCCAGGTAAACTACCTAATACACCAACTTCAGCACAACTTTTTACCATATTGTCATTATCAGTTTTTGGAAAAAGACATGAATAACATGGGAAATTATTCTTAGGATCAAATAAACTTATTTGCCCTTCCAATTGAGAAATAGCTCCAGAAATTAATGGTTTTTCAGCTCCTATACAAGCCAGATTTATTAAGTGTCTCGTGTTTAAATTATCAGTTCCATCAATTACTAAATCATACTCTTTTATGAGATTTTGAGCATTCTTTTTATCCAAAATTCGGTTGTAAGGTTTTATGGTTATGTGAGGATTGAGTTGGGATAGGTTCTTTTGAGAAGCGAAAACTTTAGATATTCCTATATCTTCATCACGAAAAAGAATCTGGCGTTGAAGATTAGACAAAGAAACTTCATCATGATCAATGATACCTATTGTTCCCACACCAGCCGCCGCAAGATAAAGCGATACGGGGTTACCCAATCCACCTGCTCCAATCACCAAAACTTTGGCATCTCTCATCTTTTGTTGTCCTGGTCCTCCGATTTCTTTTAAAATAATGTGTCGAGCATATCTTTCAATTTCACTCTCTGACATTTCACTACCAGTTTTGATATCAGCATTCTTTTCAATATTTTTTTTCTTGATTTTTTTTAAAATAAAACTGTAGGCACCAATCAGCAGCATGATAATGGTTAATAATAGTAATTCTGCAAACGAACTTCCAATATTTATAATTACAAAGTGTGTTTCTGGTAAAACTAGAACCAAAAATAAAACAAAGCCATATACCAATGCCAGAGTAATTAATATTACTTTTCTTCTTACCTTGAAATAAATAGCTATTCCGTAAAATACAGCCAAAACAACTATAAGCTTAAACATTATTTCTTTCCTGTTGAACCAAAGCCACCTGCACCTCTCGAGCTTTCACGCAACTGATCTGTTGTTTCAAATAATGCTTGGCTTATTGGGGAAACTATCATCTGCGCAATTCGATCACCATGTAATATCTTGTATATTTCGTGGCCATGATTAATCAATATAATTCCAATCAAACCGCGATAATCACTATCGATTGTACCAGGGCTATTAAGAATTGTGATACCATGATTTATAGCCAAACCAGAACGTGGTCTTATTTGGATTTCGTAGTTGTTTGGAATTTCCAAACTAAAGCCGGTGGGGATAAGTGCTCGGGCACCTGGCTTGATTTCCAAGGATCTTTGCGACAGTCCAAAATTTGCACAGACATCAGCTCCAGCAGAACCAGGTGTTTGAAAAGTAGGCAAAGGGAGGTTTTTATCAGCATCTTGTCCCCATGCTAATTTTATTAATAACTCCATACTACTTTAACTTTTCTATTATTCGTTTAGCGAGCTTTTCTGCAACCTTCACTTTAGACATTTCCTGCCATTCTTCTACATTTGTCTCTGTAATAAAAGTAACAGTATTGTATTCCCCCCCCATCACAGAACTATTTTCTCCAACATCATTTGCAATAATCCAATCACAGTTTTTATTTTTCCGCTTCAATATTGCTTGTTCAATTACTTTTTCTGTTTCTGCTGCAAAACCTATCACCAATTTTGGTCTATTTTTTGTTAATCTGCTTGTAAATCTAAGGATATCTTTGTTTTCAGATAAAATTAAGGTTGGTGCAGCATTATTTTTCGCCTTCTTTATCTTTTGGAATTCTTCATTTTCAACCTTCCAATCAGCAACTGCCGCTGCAAAAATAGCCACTGTTGCCGGAAGTGCATTATTTACTTCATCAAACATTTGGTCAGCAGTTTCTACCTCAATGATTTTTACACCTTTCGGATGCTCAACCAAAGAAGGACCTGAAATGAAAGTAACATCAGCACCTAACCTAGATAAGGTACTTGCAATTGCGGTGCCCTGTGCCCCTGAAGACCTATTTCCAATATACCTAATTGGATCAATTGGCTCATGAGTTGGACCAGATGTAACTATGATATGTTTGTTCTGCAAAGGGCCGCTCTTTAAAATTTTTTCAGCTTTAAGTATTATTTCTTCTGGTTCAGACATACGCCCTGGTCCAAAATCACCGCACGCCATGTCCCCATGGTTTGGCCCAACAAATTGTAAGCCATCTGATAAAAGGGTCGATAAATTTCGTTTGGTTGCCAAATTTTCCCACATTTTAACATTCATTGCAGGTGCGACCAAAACTGGCTTGTCTGTTGCTAAAATGAGTGTTGAAGCTAGATCATTTGCTGAGCCATTCGCAATTTTTGACATAAAGTCTGCTGTACACGGGGCAATAATAACTAAATCTGCTGATCGCGAAAGCTCTATGTGGCCCATTTCCGACTCTTCAGTTAAATCAAAGAGGTCTAAATGAACTTTTTCGCCAGAAAGAGCACTAACAGAGAGTGGGGTCACAAAATTTTTAGCACTATCTGTCATACAAGTGGTGACATAACAATCACGCTTTTTGAGCAACCTTATTAATTCCAGTGAGCGGTATGCTGAGATACCGCCACCAACTATTAAAAGAATTCTTTTTCCAGAAAGCATAAAGGATACCTTTACTCAGATATTCTCTATACTTAAAAAACCTTAGCCAAGTTAGCAAGGCCACCTTTTCAAAACATTAGTTAATCATTAACTTTAGGGCCTCATTAGAATTCAGATTTTTCCGCATTTTTGTGAAAGCAGCAGCTTCTAGCTGTCGTACTCTTTCTTTTGACAACCCTAATTCCTCACCAAGGCTTTCCAAAGTTCTTCCACTATCAGACAATCGTCTTTCAGAAATGATAAATTGCTCTCTCGCGTTTAATTTTTCTAAAGCTCCACCTACCCACTCTTTTATTTTATTCTGCTCATCAACGGCCTCATACGCTGCCTCTCCTGCTAGGTTCTCATCCTCAAGAAGGTCGATCCATTCTCTTCCATCTTCTTCTGCTGACTGCGGCACATTCAATGAAAAATCAGACCCAGATAATCTACCCTGCATTAGCTCTACAGTTTTCAGTGGGACCCCTAATTCTTCCGAAATTTTGATATTCACATCATCTTGTCCTAAATTTAAACCTAATTCTTCAGAATCTCGTTGAACCTGAGCTTGAACCCGACGTAAATTAAAAAATAGTGATTTTTGGTCAGATGTTGATCCCGTCCTAACTAACGACCAATTTCTCATGACATAATCTTGTATCGAAGCTTTGATCCACCAAACTGCGTAGGTTGAAAATCTAACACCTCTGTCGGGATCAAATTTCTCTGCTGCTTTCATTAAACCGACCGCAGCTTCTTGAACTAAATCATTCTGAGGCGTTCCGTACCGACGAAATTTGCTCGCAGTTGAAATGGCCAATCGCATGTAAGCTTTGATCAATCGATCCAAAGCCTTGCTATCTCTATGATCTCTCCAAGCTACTGCCAGATCATATTCGACTTCTGGATCAAGCATCTCGGCTTTCATCGCTCCACTTGCCAGAGCACTTTTTTCATCAAAATTAGCTACCATTTTTCTACACTTTCTCACAATGATTAATGTTGTTATGATAGGTATACGCAACAAGACAATTTTTGGATCAATTTTTATGCAAAAAAATCAACAGAAAACCTTAATTATTGGTGCCGCGGCAAGTGGCAAATCACAGTATGCAGAAGATATTTTGAATAATAATGTTGGTAAAAAACTCTATTTAGCCTCAGCAAATATCTATGATGAAGAAATGCAAGAAAAAGTGAATAAGCACAAGGATAGACGTGGCAGTGAATGGACAACAATAGCAGAACCTTTAGATGCTGTGCGTCATATTGAAAATTTAAATATTAAAGAAATCATGCTCTTTGATTGTGCCACCATGTGGTTAACAAATCATTTTCTTGAAAAAAGTAATATATACCATGAAATCGACTTATTAGTTAATTCAATTAAAAGCTCTAAAGGATCCATTATTACTGTTACAAATGAAGTAGGTTCAGGCATTGTTCCAGATAATTCGATGGCACGGGAATTTAGAGAATTACAGGGTAAATTAAATCAAAAGCTCGCCACAGTTGCATCACTAGTAGTGACTGTAATTGCAGGTATCCCCTTAATATTGAAACATCCACAATGAAAAATTGGTGGTGGATAAGACACGGACCAACTCATGCTAAATGCATGGTTGGTTGGGCTGATATTGCTGCAGACTTATCTGACAAATCAATGTTAATAAAGCTTGATGAATATCTTCCTCGACAAGCAAAGGTAATTTCTTCAGACCTATCCAGAGCTGCAGAAACAGCCAGTGCTATAGAAAATGGTCGAGTGCGTTTAGATAATGAATTTGATCTTAGAGAATTTAATTTTGGTGATTGGGATGGAAAAAACTGGCAAGAGATATCCAATAATTATCCAAAACTCTCTGAAGAGTATTGGACACAACCTGGTGACATTCAACCACCAAATGGTGAAAGTTGGAACCAATCTAGCAAGCGCATAAACACCTGCGTAGATAAGATAAACGAAAGAGTTAAGTGTAAAAATATCATTGCTGTTGCTCATTTTGGTGTGATTTTAACTCAGATTCAAAGAGCAATGAGAATTTCTGCTGTGGAGGTACTTGCCAATAAAATAGATAATTTCTCTGTTACTAAAATTAGCCATAATGTTGATGGGTGGAGTGTAAAAGAAATTAACAAAATACTTTAATACGAAATTAAACCAACTAATTTTCTTTTTTTGTTTCAATTGAATCCCATATTAGACCAGCAATATTTTCATTATTGAAACGCTCCAATTCTTGAATTCCTGTGGGCGATGTTACGTTAATTTCTGTTAACCAATGACCAATCACATCAATTCCAACAAATATTTGACCTTTTTCCTTCAATAAAGGTCCAATTTTAGCACAAATCTCCAAATCTCTCTCTGAAAGTTCTATTTTTTCAGGTCGCCCACCGACGTGCATATTAGAACGCGTCTCACCTTGAGCCGGCACTCTATTGATTGCGCCAACGGGCGTCCCATCGACCAATATAACTCTTTTATCACCTTTTGATACATCAGGTAAAAACTTTTGTGCGATCAGTGGCTCATTATTGATGCCTGAAAAAAGTTCATGTAATGAACTTATATTTTTATCATCAGGGCCCAACCGAAAAACACCAGCACCACCATTTCCATATAAAGGCTTAATTATAATGTCTTGATGTTTATTCTTAAACTCTTTTAGAACTTTAATGTCTCTCGCTATAACAGTTGGCGGTGTGAGATCAGGAAAATCTAAAACAAGTAGTTTTTCAGGATAATTTCGCACCCAAAAAGGATCATTTACTACAAGCGTGTCAGGGCCAAGGCGATCAAGTATATGAGTATACGTTATATAGCCCATATCAAAAGGTGGATCTTGACGTAACCAGACCACATCAAAGTCGTTCAAATTCACCAGTTGTTCCCTGCCTAGCTCAAAATGGTTGCCTTGCTCCCGCATGACTTTTAATTTGCATCCTTTTGCATTAACGACACCATTATCGAGTATTAGTTTGCTAGGATTATAATAGAAAAGATCATGTCCACGAGTTTGGGCCTCTTCAGCTATGCGAAAAGTACTATCTGCATCGATATCAACCAACTCTATCGGATCCATTTGGATAGCAACTTTTAAAGACATTGGTTAAGATCCTTTCATAAATAAGTTCTCTTAGGTTATTATAGTGATTGCAACTGATGCAATGGTGAATTTATAGAAGTTTTAACAAAATAAATATAAGTGAGATAAATAATGGGAAATATTTCTGCTATTAAATCTAACATTGCCAAGCTTTGCTCCAATTATCCAGACCAATATTGGCGAAACCTTGATGAGAAAGGTGAGTATCCATCAGATTTTGTGAATGAACTAAGTAAAGAAGGATTTTTATCATGTTTAATTCCTGAGGAATTTGGAGGATCAGGGCTTGGTCTAATTGAAGCAGCCGCAATATTGGAAGAAGTTTCTTATAATGGATGTAACGCTGGTGCTTGCCATGCTCAAATGTATGTAATGGCCTCTATATTAAAATATGGAACTCAGGAGCAAAAAGAACTATATCTACCCCAGATTTCTTCTGGAAAATTAAGACTTCAAAGTTTTGGTGTTACTGAGCCAGATAGCGGCACTGATACCACAAATTTAAAAACAACAGCAAAAAAAATAGACTCAAATTATGTTATAAATGGAAAGAAAGTATGGATCAGTAGAGTGGAATATTCTGACATTATGGTTTTGTTGGCGCGTACCAAAGCTAAAAAAGACTGTGCGAAAAAATCAGATGGGCTTTCAGCATTTATAATTGATTTAAAAAAAGCAATTGGAAATGGCCTTACAGTGAAGCCCATTGACGCGATGATAAACCACCATGCTTGTGAACTTTTTATTGATGATCTAGTTGTCCCTGCTGAACAAATTCTAGGAAAAGAAAATGAGGGCTTTCAAGTGGTTTTGGATGCAATGAATGCTGAGAGAATTTTAATCGCAGCAGAATGTATTGGTGACTCTCGTTATTTTATAAAAAAAGCAACAGACTATGCTTCAAATAGAATTGTATTTGGTAAACCAATAGGATCTAATCAAGGCGTTTCTTTTCCCTTGGCTCGCGCACATGCAAATATGATTGCTGCAAAACTTTTAGTAGAAAAAGCAGCAAATTTGTTTGACTCTAATGAACACTGTGGCGCTGAAGCTAATATGTGTAAAATGTTGGCGTCAGAAAATAGTTGGTTTTCTGGAGATATAGCAATGCAAACTTTTGGTGGCTTTGCATTCTCAAAAGATTATCACATTGAGAGAAAGTTTCGAGAAACTCGACTTTATCAAATCGCGCCCGTTTCGACTAACTTAATTTTAAGTTATATCGCTGAGCATGAATTAGGCCTTCCAAGGAGTTATTAATGAATGCTTTAAAAGATATTTTAGTAATATCTATTGAGCAAGCCGTAGCTGCTCCATTTTGCACAATGAGACTTGCTGAATCTGGCGCTCGGATAATAAAGATAGAACGCAAGGATGGAGATTTTGCTCGATATTATGATCAAATAGAATCAAGTGATAGCTCATATTTTATTTGGTTAAATCAAGGCAAAGAATCATTAGTGTTAGATTTGAGAGATAAAAGTGACCAAAATTTATTAAAGAACTTATTATTAAAAGCTGACATATTTGTTTTAAATCTAGCTCCAGAATCCTTAATAAAACTATGCTTGGAACCAAATAGTTTAGCAGAAAAGTTTCCAAATTTAATTATATGCAACATATCGGGTTACAGTAACAAAACAGATGTTTACAATGAAAAGGCCTATGATCTGCTAATCCAAGCTGAGTCGGGTATTATCGGAGTATCGGGGGTTGAAAATTCACCAGGGCGTATTGGAATTTCAATAGTTGATATTGGAACTGGGATGACTGCGCATGCCGCTATATTAAATGCCTTAATAAAAAGAAATAACACTAAAAAAGGTGAAGTTATAAATATAGCAATGTTTGACGTAGCTGCGGAATGGATGACCGTGCCCTTCTTGCAGTCAGCTTTTGCTGGAATAGATACTATACCTGCAGGACTCCGTCATCCAACAATTGCCCCATATGAAGCTCATGTCACAAAAGATAAAAAAATAATTATTATAGCTGTTCAGAATGAAAGAGAGTGGAAAAGTTTTTGTGAAGTAACACTTAACAAAAAAGAGCTTGCTGAGAATTCTAATTTTTGTAGCAATGTTCAAAGGGTAAAAAATCGTGATAAATTAAACTACATAATTGATGAAGTTGTAAATCATCTGAGTGCTGCGGATTTTAAATTAAAATTAAAAGCAGGCAACATTGCGCACGCTGAAGTGAGAAGTACTTCTGACTTAAATTTCCATTCAGGCTTTAGAGACCACGAAATTTTTGGATCCAACGGCATGGCAATTAGAGCGCCAGTAAGTGCGTTTGCTAATTCAAGCACCAATTCGAAAGTTAGAGCTCCTAATCTAGGAGAACATACTAAATCTATCAAAACTGAATTTTCTACAGATTAAATAGTAGATGAAAATAAGTTTTGAGAGGTTAAATCTTTAATCCTAGAGCTATTTGATAAACTGATTTTTTTCGAACATTAAAGCTTTCAGAAACTATCTGTACAGACTCCTTTAAGCTATGACTTTTCATTAACTTGATCAAAGATTCCTCTACCTCATCACAATTATTTTTTTCAATAACTGCTGGAGAAATGATCAAAACAATTTCACCTTTTATAACACCTGTGCTCAGAGCCTCTTTTATCTCAAATACAGTACCTCTGTATATGGTTTCAAATTTTTTTGTTAATTCCCTGCAGACGACTATCTCTCTATCTTTACCAAATTGGAGTTCAATATCCTCCAGACAAGATAAGATTCGGTTCGACGTTTCAAAGAATATTAAGGTGGTTTCTGGGATATTACATGAGGTTAGAAATTTTAAACGCGCTGATTTTTGATTTGGTAAAAACCCACAGAACATAAACCTATCTGTTGGCAAGCCGGACACAGTAAGAGCTGCTAAAACCGCAGACGGGCCAGGAGCTGATGTAACTAAAAATCCTTTTTGTGCGGTTTCCTTGACTAATAAATAACCAGGATCAGAAATCAATGGAGTTCCTGCGTCAGACACAAATGCCACTCTGCTATTATTTTCTAAGAATTTTAGTATTTTTGGTATCTGTGCTTTGGCATTGTAATCGTGATACGAAATTATCTGAAGCTTACGTTTTGGAATCTCATAAATATTTAATATTTTTTTTATCATACGCGTGTCTTCAGCAACAATTACATCCACTGAAGCCAAAACGTCTAAAGCATTTAATGTAATATCTCTAGCTCGACCAATGGGCATAGACACTATATGCAAACCTGATTCTATTGGTTTTACCTCAAAATACAAAACACATTTCCTTTCAGACATTTACTTGCAAACAATAAAATCATACTTTCAGATTATTGATAACAGTTAAGATGCAATAAAACCTTCTAAATTATAATAACCACAGAAACGAACAAAAAGTAATGTTATTAAATTTCTTCCATAAATTTAAATTTCCCAGAGTTTGTATTACTTCGAGCAGGATTTAAGTTGACTAAATTAGAAGAAAATAAGCAAACTAGAGGGTATGTCGAAAATACTTCAAACAACTCAATTCAGCTTTATGACAAAATTTGTGCTCAGATAAATAAAGTTGATAATGCTAAACAAAAACGCGAAATTGCTGTTAATTTATTACAACAAACTATAACCACCAACTTTTCAGCATTAAAAGCTAATTTTGAAACCGGTAAAATGCCTGTGGATGAAATTACAAAAGGCTTCACCGGTGTTACAGATCTAATAATCGAAACGATCTTTAAACTTTCTTCAGAGCAACTGCATAAATCGCCGATACCAACAGAAGCAGAAAGATTATCTGTACTTGCTGTGGGAGGCTATGGAAGAGAGGAAATGGCACCTTTCTCAGACATCGATCTTTTGTTTTTAACACCATATAAAATTACTCCTTGGGCTGAAAGTGTCATAGAAAGTATGCTTTATATACTTTGGGATCTAAAACTACAGGTTGGATACGCCACAAGATCAATAGAAGATTGTCTTTCGTTGGGGAAAAAAGATTTTACAATCAGAACTACACTTTTGGAGATACGTTTAATTAGCGGTGATTCACTCTTGGTAAACGAATTGGAAAACCGCCTTTGGAATGACTTATTTCAATCAAGCGCAACCGAATTTACCACTGCTAAGTTAGAAGAGAGGCTACTAAGACACAAAAAATATGGGGAAAATAGGTATCTTTTAGAGCCCAACGTTAAGGAAGGGAAAGGAGGACTTAGAGATTTACAATCCTTATTTTGGATTGCCAAGTACATACACCACGTGCAACACCCCGAACAGTTAATAGAAAAAAAAGTATTTAGTAAATTTGAATTTGATAAATTTTTGAAAGCCAGTAATTTTATCTGGCAAGTAAGATGCCACTTACATTTTTTAAACAATCGAGCCTCTGAACAATTAAATTTTGATTCCCAGGTAGAGCTCGCAAAAAGACTAAAATTTAAAGATTTGAATGGACGGTTGGCTGTAGAGCACTTTATGCAAGAGTATTTTAAAAATGCTACCTATGTTGGCGAATTAACAAGGATTTTTCTTACAGATCTTGAGGCTCGGCATGTTAAAAAACAGCCCAAGGTTGGGCAAATATTGCGTTTGGCGGGTAGACGTTTAACCACAAAATTAAATCCTTTGTTTAAAATACAGCATAATCGAATAAATGTTATAAATCATAAAGTTTTTTCTGAAAAACCTATAAATATATTTGTTTTATTTGATGAAGCGTTGCGAACTGGATATCTAATTCATCCAGACGCAATGCGGTTAATTACCGCAAATATTAAGCTTATTGATAATAACCTAAGACAAAACCCAGAAGCGATAAAAATATTTCTTAATCTACTTTTAGAACGTGGAAACCCTGTTAGAGCTTTGAGACGGATGAATGAATTAGGCGTTCTATCTGCTTTTATACCAGAGTTTAAATATATAGTGGCGATGATGCAGTTTAATATGTACCACCATTACACTGTTGATGAACACACAATTAAATGTATCGAAAACCTGGCCCTAATCGAACAAGAACAATTAATAGAAGATCTACCAGTGGCTTCAGATATTTTGCAAAAAGGTGTAAATCGTCGAGTTTTGTATTTGGCGCTTCTGTTGCATGATATTGGGAAGGGCCGAAAGGAAGATCACTCCAAATTAGGTGGTAAAATAGCATCCAATGTATGTACTAGATTTGGATTAAAAAAATCTGAAGTTGAGACAATAGTATGGTTGGTGAGAAATCATCTTTTGATGTCAGATGTAGCACAAAAAAGAGATTTAAGTGATCCCCGGACGGTCCGCGATTTTGCCAAAGCTGTGGAAAGCAGAACAAAACTTAAGCTATTAACCGTTCTAACAGCATGCGACATCCGAGGGGTTGGTCCAGGCGTATGGAATAATTGGAAAGCACAATTAATAAGAAATTTGTACTATCTTACCTACAAAGCATTATCATCAGGATTAGAAGATGTTGGCGATATAACAACATCTGAAGAAGCTCAAAAGAAATTGAAGAGTGAATTAGTTGGCTGGCACGCAGAAGAAATTAAAAAAGAATTAGCACGGCATTATAAGCCATACTGGCAAGGACTAAACTCTGAAACGCATTTGATTATGGCAAACCTGTTAAAGAACATTGCAAATAATGAAATTAAATTAGAATTAAAACCAGATAAAGACAAAGATGCCACAATTGCCTGCTTCGTTATGTCTGATCACCCAGGAATCTTCTCAAGGCTAGCTGGCGCAGTTGCATTAGCTGGAGCAAATGTTGTAGATGCTAGAACTTACACAAGTTCAGATGGATACGCTACGGCCGTATTTTGGCTACAAGATTCAAGAGGATCTCCATATGAAAAGGATGGGTTCGGCAAACTAAAAAAAGCAATTGATAATAGTCTATCAGGAAATGTAATAACAAGAGACGCCTTAAAAGATAAAGATAGGATTAAAAAAAGAGAACGCGATTTTTATGTTCCCACAGAGATTTTATTTGATAATGAGGGTTCAGAAATTTACACAATTATAGAAGTAGATACCAGGGACCGACCGGGACTTCTTTTTGATTTAACCAGCACTATTTCCTCAGCAAATATTTATATAGCTTCTGCGGTGATAGCTACATACGGGGCGCAGGCTGTAGATGTATTTTATGTAAAAGATATGTTTGGATTAAAACTACATGCAAAATCAAAAAGAGATGCTCTATCTAAAAAACTAATTAAAGCTATTGATTATGGATCCGAAAGAGCGTCATCATGAATCTTAAAGGCTTAAATTCAAATTTTCTAACGGTAAGTGTTTGGACTCTAGCAAGCAGAATCCTTGGTTTTATTAGAGATATAACAATGGCCGCTCTTTTAGGGGCCGGACCACTTGCTGAAGCTTTTTTAATTGCGTTTAGTCTTCCAAATATGTTTCGAAGATTCTTTGCAGAAGGGGCATTAAATTTAGCATTCGTGCCACTTTTTACAAAAAAACTGCAAACCAATAAGCAAAGCGCCCACCAATTTGCTAACGATACATTTGTTGTACTTGGATCTATTTTATTACTTCTTACCATATTCTCTCAGGCATTAATGCCATTTCTCGTTTTTGCTATGGCAAGTGGTTTTTTAGGTGATCAGCGCTTCGACCAAGCAACTGATTTAGGGAGAATTATATTTCCTTATATTTTCTTTATTTCCTTAGCAGCCCTATTAAGTGGTTTATTAAACGCTTCAGGTAAATTTATGGCTGCAGCAGCCGCACCAATAATTTTAAATATTATGTTGATAGGTGCAATGGCTCTTGCCATATATTTAGAAATTCAAGTATCTCTGGCATTAGCTATAGCTGTTCCCATTTCTGGTATCCTTCAACTTACTTTAGTTTGGTTTGCTGCAAAAAAAATTGGCTTCAAACTAACATTCAGGGTTCCCAAAATAACTCCAGATGTAAAGAAATTAATTATCATCGCAGCACCAGCAGCTCTTGCTGGTGGTGTGGTTCAAATTAACCTTCTGGTTGGACGCCAAATAGCGAGTGGAACAGAAGGCGCAATAGCCTGGCTTTCATATGCAGATAGGCTTTACCAACTGCCATTAGGAGTTGTTGGTATAGCAGTTGGAATAGTTTTGCTTCCTGAGCTTAGCCGGCATCTAACTTCAAAAGATATAATTGGAGCTCAAAATGCTTTTAACAAATCAGCTAAGTTTGCTTTAAATTTTACGATACCAGCCTCAGTTGCACTTATAATTATACCAACAGAATTAGTATCAACCCTATTTGAGAGAGGGGTTTTTGACGAGAACGATACAAAATACACTGCGTTAGCTTTAACAGTCTATGGTATTGGACTCCCAGCCTTCGTTTTACAAAAAGTTTTACAACCAGTTTACTTTGCGAGAGAAGATACAAAAACTCCATTTAGATACGCTTTAATTGCGATGTTAATAAATGCTATTATTGCAATTGGTTTGGTTTCTAAGATTGGATTCATATCAGCAGCGATAGCAACATCTGTAGCAGGTTGGTCAATGTTATTCTTACTGTGGCAAGGTTCTAGAAAATTTGAAGATGCTATAAAATTTGATGACACAACGTTAAAAAGTTTAATAATAATAGTAATCTCAAGTATAATCATGGGCATTTGTGTTTTTGCTGGAAAAAGTTATCTGATAACTCTGTTGCATGATAAACAAATGAAATATTTAGGACTTATTATACTGATCTTTATTGGAATAATAACATATTTTCTGACCAAAATAACTTTAGAAAAAATCGTTATTAAGTAAAAATGTCGAACTCAAATCAAGAAACTTATGAATTTAATATCTTGAAAAATAACGATCGATAATAAATGCAAATAAAAATCCAGCTAAAAACCCAAATAAATCTGCAAGCCAATCATTATTACCATTAAATAACATTTTAAAAATAATTTGAATTCCTAGAAGGACTGCTACCAATGTAAAAGCATTAGCACCTCTGGCTCCAACAGACCTCAATGAAGTCCAGGAAATATATGTATAAGCACCAATAAGACCGTAAATTGCAGGAAATAAACCTATTAATGGAAATTGATCATCCAAAATTAAGCCGTAGAAAAAAGCTCCACAGATTGACGACGCTATAATCAGCAAAAAAAATAAAAGACCGTTATAAAATTCGCATACCATCTTCCCCAAAGCCAAAAACATCACTGTTGCAATTAGTGTATGTAAAAAGCTCAAATGAATAAACAAATAGCTTATATATCTTATTAAAAACTCCCACCTAAGGGCGCTATTACTTATCATCCAATCCTGAAGTGACCCATAAAATGCATATTGTGTGATTATATTATTTCTCAAACCAGGTCCAACACCTCCAAAAATGATCCGTGTTTCAGAAAGTTGAAAAATCAGCTCAATAAGAATTAAAAATAAGGTAATAACTAAAATAATTGGTGGTAATGGGTTTATTAAAGAATTATTAAGTTTATTATCATTCATCGAATATATTAACCATTTAAAAAGACTCGCTTAATTTTAGACATAGGCCAACGGGTAAAGCACGTAAAGTTAGATAGGGGAGAATTTGTGGACCAGAAACATGAAAATACGCATACACCAAGAGTATTCTCTGGCATCCAGCCAACTGGCAATCTAACACTTGGAAATTATCTGGGTGCTGTAAAAAGATTTGTTGAGATGCAAAATAGTGGTATCGAAACTATTTATTGTATGGTTGATTTGCATGCAATCACAGTTTGGCAGGAGCCTCAGTCATTAAAAGCTGCTACCAGAGAATTGGCAGCTGGTTTTATAGCATCCGGATTAGATCCAAAAAAATCAATACTCTTTAATCAATCTCAGGTCCCAGCGCATGCTGAATTAGGTTGGATTTTTAATTGTGTTACCAGAATGGGTTGGTTGAATCGCATGACACAATTTAAGGATAAGGCGGGCAAAAACAGAGAAAATGCAAGTGTTGGATTGTTCGCTTACCCCACACTGATGGCAGCTGATATCCTAATATATCATGCCACTCATGTGCCTGTTGGTGAAGACCAAAAACAACATTTAGAGCTTACAAGAGATATCGCCACAAAGTTCAATAACGATTTTAAAACTAATTTTTTTCCAATTACCGAACCAGTTATTGAGGGAGTAGCAACAAGGGTAATGTCATTACGAGATGGAAATAAAAAAATGTCCAAATCAGATGCTTCTGATATGAGCAGAATAAATCTGACCGATAGTGCTGACCTAATCGCAAAAAAAATTAAAAAGGCAAAAACTGATGCAGACCCACTACCCAGTAATCTTGAAGGATTAGAAAATAGACCCGAGGCAAAAAATCTAATTAATATCTTTGCAGGGCTGGCTGGAATTAGCTCAGAAAAGGTACTTGAGGAAAATGCTGGTAAAGAATTTTCAAAATTCAAGCCAATTCTTGCTGAATTAGCTGTTTCTAAATTAATGCCTATTTCAAAGGAGATGGCTCATCTAATGAAAGATACGGTATACATTGACCAAGTATTAGGAAACGGCGCAAATAAAGCAGCACAAATTGCCAATCCCATTTTAGAAAAAACGTATGACATAATGGGCTTAATACGAAGTACATAATTGATCGTCAAAATTTTTCATCACAAGGTTTGGATTAATCGCTGATGCTGCTAAACTAAAATTCAAATATTTAGGGATATTTAAATGGCTACTGGAACCAATATACACACATATTTTGAAAAAAATTGGCATAAAGGAAATATTCCTATTATGAATGCCGCTGATCACGGCTCTTGGCTGGGATCAACAGTATTTGATGGCGCAAGATACTTTGATGGAGTAGCGCCAGATCTACTGGCCCATTGTGAGCGTTTAAATCAATCTGCAAAAGCAATGGGATTAGTTCCTACTTATTCTGAAAAAGAAATTTATGATTTAATTCTAGAAGGCTTGGCTAATTATACTAAACAGTCTGCCGTTTATATCCGCCCGATGTATTGGGGCATTGGCAATGGGTACTCCGCGATTGTACCGGATGCTGCTAATATTGGATTTTGTATTTGTCTAGAGGAAATACCAATGGCTTCAGACACAAACACGACAACCTTAACAAGAACAAGCTTTCATCGTCCAATACTGACAGACAACTTGTGTAATGCCAAAGCAGGGTGTTTATATCCCAACAATGCTCGAATGTTACAAGAAGCAAGCACAAAAGGATTTAATAATGCTTTAGTTGCAGATGCTGTGGGGAATGTCGCTGAGACAGCAACTTCAAATGTCTTTTTAGTCAAGGATGGAGAAATATTTACTCCGATACCAAACGGCACTTTTTTAGCTGGGATCACGCGTTCAAGACACATTCAGAATTTAAAAAGTGATGGTTATCAGGTAAATGAATGCGTCTTAAAGTTTGAAGACTTTTCAAGAGCTGATGAAGTATTTCTCACAGGTAATATGACAAAAATCACACCTGTTTCTCTTTTTGATGATATCAAATATGAAATCGGTCCTGTTACAAAAAGGGCTAGATCTCTATATTTTGATTGGGCAAACTCCAACTAAGAGCAATTAATTTTAATGTATTTGAAAGGGCAAATTCTGAGTTTCCAAAAGATACTAAATTACAAAAAACACATAGAATTTTTATAATTTAGAATAATTCTAAATATTGACATTTGGGACGTTTATCACTAATTGATAAGCAAGCAAAAGGAAATCAGAAATGTTTATTCAGACAGAATCTACGCCAAATCCAGCAACTCTAAAGTTTCTACCTGGCCAAGCAGTTATGGAATCTGGGACAGCAGATTTCCCAAATAAAGAATCGTCCCAAAAATCTCCTCTGGCAAAGCGAGTTTTCGAAATACAGGGGGTAACAGGCGTATTCTTTGGTCCAGATTTCATAACGGTAACGAAAAATGATGATCATGAGTGGGAACATATCAAGCCAGCTATTCTTGGTGCGATAATGGAACATTTTATCTCTGGTCAAAAATTGATCGAAGGTGATGAAAAAGCATCTGGTGGGCACGTCGATCATGACGGACCTGATTCTGAAATTGTTGACCAAATTAAAGATTTACTTGATACTCGGGTTCGCCCAGCTGTTGCTCAAGATGGGGGTGATATAACTTTCCACGGTTTTGATCGGGGAATAGTATACTTGCACATGCAAGGTGCCTGTGCAGGCTGTCCATCGTCGACAATCACTTTGAAGATGGGAATTGAAAATCTATTAAGGCACTACATCCCTGAGGTGGTAGAAGTTCGACCAGTTGCTGCCTAACAAGGTCTCTTTAGGTTTTGATACTTCAACATCAAAATGCACAATTGCGGTAGTATCTGGTAATACAATATTAGCCGAAAAAAGCGAAGAAGCACCAAAAAAGCATGCTGAACGGCTCATGTATTTGATAGAAGATGCTTTAAAATCGTCAAAGCACGACTTGAGTCATGTGTCTTCTATCGGTGTTGGTATTGGTCCAGGGAACTTTACAGGAGTAAGAGTTTCTGTTGCGACCGCACGTGGTTTATCTCTAGCTTTAAATGTTCCTGCATTCGGTGTGACCACATTTGAAGCCCTACAACTAGGGCACAAAGGAAATATTCTTTGTTCTGTTCGTGCTAAAAAAGGCCAAATATATTTATCTGAATACCAGAATGGTATTTTCGAACAAAGCATAATTTCAAATATAGATAATCTTCCAAAAACCAAATGTAATTTTGTTATTGGTGACAAATCAAATCTAATTTCTGAATCATTGCATATTAAGCCTTTAGAACCTATTCATTCTACCGCCAGCTCTATCGCAAAAATAGCTCAAGAGTTACCAATGGAGAAATCGCCCCCAACGCCTATTTATCCAATCCATAATGAATTTATTTAAAATAAAAATTCTAACAGTTTAGGATACTGATGACCCCTTATAAAATGTCCGAATTACACTCAAGATGTATGCCAAACTATCAAAACTGGTCAGCAGATTACTACAGAACATTACTAAAATCAAAAAATTCTATATTTCATATTGAAGAGTTTGGGTTTGGGTTTGCACGTTTTTCGAAAGATGAGGGCGAAATTATAATGATCATGATTGATCCGAGCTTTCGACACAAAGGTCGAGGTGCATTACTTCTTAAAAAATTATTAGATGATTTAAAAAGCATAGGGTGTAAAAAGATATTTTTAGAAGTTGGAAGTAATAATGAGGGCGCTATTGCACTTTATAAAAAAAATAACTTTGAAAAAATTGGGGAAAGAAAGGAATATTATTCGCTAAAAACCGGTGGCAAATTGAATGCATTGGTATTCCAAAAGGTTCTTTAATCATTTTTAACGTGCAGTAATTCCAAAAAATAGCAAAAATTTATATTAAAACATAAAAAAATTCACTCGAATCATTGCCAAATTATACATAAACCTATCACATAGCAGGATCGGGCCTTGGCCCAAATTTATAACACCTGGGAGATACATATGACATTTATGAAAACTATAATTAGCGCTACGGCAACTTTGGTTGCAAGTGCTGCGATGGTTGTCGCTGACCCAGCCTTAATTTACGATTTAGGTGGAAAGTTCGACAAATCATTTAACGAAGCTGCCTATGAAGGTGCTGAAAAATGGAAAGCAGAAACTGGTGGTAATTACAATGAAATTGAACTTCAGAACGAAGCTCAAAGAGAACAAGCACTTCGACGCTTTGCAGAGAATGGGAACAATCCAATTGTAATGGCTGGATTTAGCTTCGCTTCTTCACTATCAGAAGTAGCACCAGATTTTCCTGATACTAAATTTGTTATCATCGACATGGTCGTTGATGCTCCAAACGTACGTTCAACGGTCTTTAAAGAGGAAGAAGGCTCTTATCTCGTTGGCATGATGGCAGCGATGTCTGCTGATAATGCTATAGGTTTTGTCGGTGGAATGGACATTCCTTTAATCCGTCGATTTGCATGTGGATATGTTCTAGGAGCACGATCAATAAATCCAAATATTGAAATTTTCCAAAATTATACTGGGACAACCTATCATGCTTGGAATGATCCAATTAAAGGTGGCGAGTTGACAAAAGCTCAAATTGCTCAGGGCGCTGATGTAGTATACCATGCAGCTGGCGGAACGGGTTTAGGCGTACTTCAAGCTGCTGCGGATGCTGGCAAACTGGGAATTGGCGTTGACAAAAATCAAAACCATCTTCAATCAGGGTCGGTCTTAACATCAATGGTAAAACGCGTAGATTTAGCTGTATACAATGCGTTTAAAGAAGGAGCCAACTTAACGACTGGCTTTGAGGTAATGGGTCTATCTAACGATGGCGTTGGGTATGCGATGGATTCTCATAACGCAAGTTTAGTTTCTGCTGACATGCAAGCCGCTGTTGAGGCTGCTAAAGCAAAGATTATTGCTGGTGAGATAAAAATTCATGACGCGCTGACAGACAATTCTTGCCCAGCAAGTTAAGGACTCACAAAAGTGACAAACGAAAAACAGGAGCGGCCCCAATTGGCCGCTCCTGCTATTCAATTAAAAAATATTTCTAAAAGCTTTGGTCCAGTTCAAGCGAACAAGAACATTTCACTCAGTGTAAATGTGGGAACCATACATGGCATCGTAGGGGAAAATGGTGCTGGAAAATCTACACTAATGTCCATTCTTTATGGCTTTTATAAGTCTGATTCTGGAGATATTTTTGTCGGTGGAGAAAAAACCATAATTCCTGATAGTCAGGCTGCTATCTCAGCAGGTATTGGGATGGTATTTCAACACTTCAAATTAGTAGAAAATTTTTCTGTGTTAGAAAATGTAATATTAGGTGCGGAAGACGGTGCATTACTTAAACAATCTTTAGCTAAGGCCCGTATTCAACTGCAAGACTTATCCAAGGAATATGAATTAGACGTAGACCCAGATGCAATAATTGAAAATATGTCTGTTGGGCTTCAACAAAGAGTAGAGATCCTAAAAGCGTTATATCGTGAAGCAAATATCTTAATCCTAGATGAACCTACCGGTGTTCTCACGCCATCAGAAGCGGATCACTTATTTAGGATTCTAAAAAATCTTCGTGACCAAGGAAAAACCATTATACTAATAACACACAAATTGCGTGAGATTATGGACGCGACAGATACGGTAAGTGTAATGCGCGCAGGTGAAATGACCGCTACTTTAGAGACAAAAAAAACAAGCCCTGAAGAACTAGCAGAATTAATGGTTGGCAGAAAAGTTTTACTAAATGTGTCAAAAAATGAAAATAAGGCTGGCGATATTGCACTTGAAGTTAAAAATTTAAGCATTACTGACGAAAAAGGTGTTTTACGAGTAAAAGACATCACTTTTGAAGTTCGGGAAGGCGAAATTCTTGGAATAGCGGGGGTAGCAGGAAACGGCCAATCTGAATTATTGGAAGCCCTTGGCGGTTTTAGAAAGGCTGAAGGATCTGTTTCAATATATGGGCACTCTCTCAATCTAGCAAATCCATCTGGACAAGAAATACGAGATCTATCTATTGCACATGTACCAGAAGATCGACAAAGACTGGGTCTGATAATGGAATTTACTGCATGGGAAAACATAGGCTTTGGTTATCAGCATGAAAATGAGTATTCAAACAACTGGGGACTAATGAACAACAAGAAACTCCGTTCAGATGCTGCAGAAAAAATGAAAAAATTTGATGTGCGTCCTTCTGATAACAAACTAAAAGCCCGAAGTTTCTCAGGAGGAAATCAACAAAAATTAGTCCTCGCTCGGGAAATTGAACGTAATCCAGATATTCTACTAATTGGGCAACCTACCAGGGGCGTAGATATTGGTGCGATTGAATTTATTCATAATGAGATTATTAAATTAAGAGACGAAGGTAAGGCTATTGTTTTAGTATCAGTTGAACTAGACGAAATTCTGTCTCTAACTGATAGGGTTTCTGTAATGTTTGATGGCAACTTAATTGGTAACAAATTAACTTCAGAAACAAACGCTATGGAATTGGGCCTCCTGATGGGTGGAGAGGCTAATTAGATGACAAAACTCCCAGCTTGGATTGATATATTATTAATTCCTATGATTAATTTGATCATCGCACTTTTTATATCAGCTTTAGTGGTCCTTTACATTGGAGAAAACCCAATAGATGCCATGAGCCTAATGATAAAGGGAGCAATTGGAAACTCTTATGGTTGGGGTTACACGCTTTACTATGCAACTAACTTTATCTTTACGGGCCTCGCTGTTTCAATAGCATTTCATGCTCGGATATTTAATATTGGAGGAGAAGGTCAAGCAATGCTTGGTGGTTTAGGCGTCGCATTAGTATGCTTAATGGTTCCTTGGCCACATTGGATTATTTCACTTCCAGTTGCAGTGATAGGTGGTGCGCTATTTGGGGCAGCCTGGGCAGCTATACCCGCTTATCTCCAAGCAAAGCGTGGTAGTCACATCGTTATCACAACGATTATGTTTAACTTTATAGCGTCAGCTTTACTAGTTTATCTTTTAGTAAATGTATTGAAAGTACCAGGGTCAATGGCTCCTGAAACTGCAAGATTTCCGGAAGGGGCAAGGCTCCCAACTGGCCACGATATGCTTGGATGGTTAGGAATAAAATTTTCTAAATCACCACCTGTAAATATTAGTTTGCTCGTTGCCATTTTATCCTGCTTTGCCATTTGGTTCCTAATATGGAAAACAAAGCTAGGCTATGAGATAAGAGCATTTGGGCATTCCGAAAGTGCCGCTAAATATGCCGGAATATCACCAGTTAAAATCATAATGGTTACTGTATTAATATCTGGTGCCCTAGCTGGACTTATGGGAATTAATTCAGTCATGGGTGAATCAGAGCGTCTTGTGCTAGATAGCGTGCAAGGAGCAGGATTTATTGGTATTGCTGTCGCGCTGATGGGCAGGTCTCATCCATTTGGAGTTTTCTTAGCTGCCATTTTATTTGGTATTTTGTACCAAGGTGGCGCAGAACTAGCTATGTGGACTTCAATTCCAAGAGAATTAATTGTCGTCATACAAGCACTTGTAATACTATTGACTGGTGCTTTGGACAACATGATTAGGATGCCAATTGAACGCTTATATTTTAAGATGGTAAGGGCGGGCACCTAATGGATTTTGAAACCATACTACAGGTCTTAGATATGTCTGTAAGATACAGCATACCACTTTTATTAGCTTGTCTGGCCGGACTTTTTTCAGAAAGAGCTGGAATATTTGATATTGGTCTAGAAGGGAAAATGCTAGCTTCTGCATTTGCTGCGGGCGCTGCTGCATTTGTATCAGGATCAGCCCTCATTGGCTTGTTAGCGGGCATATTCACTTCCATTGTTTTGTCCGCAATTCATGGTGTGGCGTCAATCACTTTTAAGGGCAATCAGCTGATTTCTGGAGTAGCTATTAATTTCTTGGCATCTGGCATGACAGCTTTAGTTGGCCAAAACTGGTTTCGTCAGGGAGGCCAAACCCCAGCATTAAGCGGCTCAGCTCGTTTCAATGATATCACATTGCCTTTTGCAGAACTTTTGATTGATGTGCCAATTTTTGGCAAAATATATTACGAACTTATCTCAGGGCATAATTTATTAGTTTATATTGCCTTTTTGGTAGTTCCTTTGACTTGGTGGATATTATTTAGAACACGTTTCGGATTAAGGTTGCGCGCTGTTGGAGAAAACCCAGCTGCTGTTGATACTTCTGGTGTGTCTGTAATTAAACAACGCTATGCTGCAGTAGCTATCTGTGGTATCCTATGTGGCATTGCTGGCGCATATTTATCTACGGGAATTGGCGCGGGCTTTATCAAAGAGATGTCTGCTGGAAAAGGTTTCATAGCTCTAGCAGCATTGATTTTTGCAAAATGGAGACCTGTACCTGCCCTTTGGGCATGCTTGTTATTTGGTTTTTTAGCAGCTATCGAAACACGTTTCCAAAGTATAGAATTACCTATTGTTGGCACTATTCCACCACAATTAATGCTAGCATTACCATATATTCTAACTGTAATAATTTTAGCTGGTTTCATTGGAAAAGCCATCCCACCTAAAGCTGGTGGTGAGCCATACACTAAAGAATAGAAAAATTTAAAAGTGCAAACCGTCAATAAATTTGCAACTAAGGTTGATCCGATTTGTCGCAGTTTACTATCTTATTAATGGTTAAAAAAAAATATAGTTATATTGCACTAAGGCACAATTAAAACCTTCAGGTAGAGGTTAATTATTTAACATACGGCAAAACTGAAAGCTTGGTTTTTAAGTTCTTCAAATTTGTTCTTACTTGTACTAGATTGAACAAATAGATCAGAAAAACGATAATTTTTATTGACCAGACTTATCAATAAAATTTTTCTTAACCAAAATTGAAACTAAAATAAATAGAGGCAAGAAATGGATCCAATTATTTTAACTACTGAAATGATTGTGATGCTTGGATTATTATTATTTACTGTTTTTTTATTTGTTTCAGAAATTATTCGGCTGGATCTTGCAGCAATCTCTATCTTGGTATTGTTAGGGTGTTTAAGTTATGTCCCAGGTCTGGAAGGGTTAGTAGATGCAAAAAATTTATTCAACGGGTTTGCTTCTAATGCTGTAATTTCAATTATTGCAGTCATGATAATTGGCGCTGGATTAGATAAAACCGGTTTAATGTCTCAGCTAGCTTCCACAATCTTACGATATGGAGGCAAAACAGAAAAAAGAATCATTCCCATAATCTCAAGCTCAGTCAGTATAATATCAAGTTTTATGCAAAACGTTGGAGCTGCCGCACTCTATATACCAGTAGTTTCACGAATTTCGAGTAGAACAGATATTCCACTCTCGCGACTGTTAATGCCCATGGGATTTTGTGCAATCCTAGGTGGAACATTAACTATGGTTGGCTCATCCCCTTTAATTTTATTGAATGATCTAATTCAAACAACAAATGAGGGATTAAGTGCTGATCAGCAAATCTCAACCTTTTCTCTCTTCTCTGTTACGCCGATAGGACTAGCTCTTGTTACTACTGGAATAATATACTTTGTGGTTTTAGGAAAATGGGTTTTACCCGGTGTTCCAGCTCGGTCTGATGCTACCTCAGGTCAATCGATGAAAGAATACTTAAAACGCCTTTATGGTTTAAAAGCTGATATAATAGAAATTGAAATACCTGAAGGAAATATTCTTTTAGGACAAACATTAAGCGATCTTATGGATGCGCATCACTGTTATGTTATTGGAACCCATTATAATGGGAAGAACTGGATAGCACCTCCTATAACAACGTTGATCCAGACGCCATGTCGATTGGCAGTCCTTGGCAGAGAAAAAGTTATTCGAGAGATGGTTGCTGATTATGGCTTAAAAGTTATACCTTCCCTTAAGAATTTTTCAGAGGACTTTGCTCCAACAAAATCAGGGGTTGCTGAAGTGGTTGTACCACCAGATAGCGTACTTGTTGGAAAAGACGCTCGTGAACTTTCATTTCGAAAAACATATCATGTATCCCTTTTGGCAATACATAGAGGCGAGGAAACTTTCAGTAACGTAGAAACTGAAGAACATGAAGCATCACAGATTTGGTCAATTCCATTTAAAGCTGGAGATACCCTAGTTTTGCATACTAGTTGGGAAGCATTAACAAAATTAACTAAAGACCGAAATTTTGTTGTAGTGACAACAGATTTTCCACGTGAAGAATTAAGACCGCAAAAAGTAGGATGGGCCTTATTCTTTTTTCTTACCGCTCTTGCAATGATTTTATTTACTGACATACAATTGTCGCTTTGCTTGCTAACAGGTGCTGCTGGCATGATTATTAGTAAAGTCATCGATATTGATGAGGCATATAATTCTGTTGGATGGAATACTGTTTTTTTACTAGCCAGCTTAATTCCTCTGGGGCAGGCTGTTCAAAATACTGGAACAGCCGAATGGATTGCCCAATTAATTTTGACCATACTAGATGGTTGGCCATTATGGGCACTACAAACAGGAGTTGCTATCCTAGCGACGATTTTTACTCTAATCATGTCAAATGTTGGGGCTACTGTGCTTTTGGTTCCACTGGCGATTAGTATAGCAATCGCGGCTGGTGGTGATCCAGGGCTGTTTGCTATGACTGTCGCTATATCTACTTCAAATTCATTCTTAATCCCAACTCATCAGGTAAATGCCTTAATAATGGGCCCTGCTGGATACAGAGTGATCGATTTTGTTAAAACTGGTGGAATTATGACAATCTTATTCTTGATTGTTTCCATGGTAATGATGAACTTAATCTTTTAAATACCAACTAAGGTTTTAAATCACTAGTTGAAAGCGGAGACGTTGGTTTAGATAATCTATACTGGGTTACCCAAATTAACTTTTCTTGAGCTCTTGTTATTGAAACGTAAGCTAGCCTTTTCCATAAAGGCAAATCAGACTCAATTCTTTCAGTCTTTGCGGCAACAAAAATATCAGGGCCAAATACTTGGACCTGAGGCCACTGAGAACCCTGTGATTTATGAATTGTCACTGCAGATCCATGAAGGAAAGCAGCACCCATTCTAGCAGCAAATGGAATAAAAGGTTCATCCTTATCATTTTTTTCAATTTTTATGATACTAGCAGCACTGACATACGGATCCTCTGCGCCAACGACATGCAATCTAGAAAATCCCGGTTTACGTCCATTTCCCAAAAATATTGCATGAGCTCCTTTGATTAAACCACGCGCCTCCAAGTCAAGGCGTTTTTTTCTATGCTTTAGCGGCAACTCTATCCCATCACATATTAAAGGTTCTCCAACGAGCAACTCATCATCAGGCGCATTATATGAATTACGAAAGGCTTGTATCAATCTTATTCGCGTGGAATTCCTCCACACTAAAACAGGAGATCTGGCCATCATATCACTAATCACTCGTTCACTAACAATTACCCTTTCATCTCTACTAGCCGCTTGAACTATCTCATTTTCAAAATCATTAAATGTGATATCAGGATCTGCAAGGAAATGAGCTAGATCCAAAATTGGACTATCAAACTCTTGACGGTGAATGCGATGGAGTTCAATTTTTCTTGAGTCATCAATATCATCAAAAACCATTTTTCCTGAATTACCAACAGGTGCTAATTGTGCTGGATCACCAAATAGTATCAATGTTGAGAAGATGTCCCTTAAATCAGACAGTTGTTTTTCATCCAACATCGAGCTTTCATCGACAAACCCAATATCTAGAGGCTCCTCGCGCCTTTTCCACCCAGTTATGAAATCTGATCCACGCAGACCTGCTACAGCCAAAGCTCCTGGAATTGATTTATTTGATTTAAAAAAAGACTCCGCTCTTTTGAGCGCATCATCGGTTAAACCATCTATGATTGGCTTGTTTTGCTTACCATTTAACCAGTCTGCTATTTTTTCATACTCTGGGTCATATATGGGAGAATATAATATTCTGTGAATAGTGGTGGCTGCAACTCCTTGCTGCCTTATAACACTCGCAGCTTTATTTGTTGGTGCTAAAATTGCCAAAGTGCGTTTGTCATTTATTTTAGCTGGTTGGTACTCACCAGAAACTGTCTCTACACCTAATTCGTTTAAATCAGTAACTATTTTAGCAAGTAATAAGGTCTTTCCCGAACCAGCTTTGCCAATAATAGCAACTTCCTTATTTTTTTTTTGATTAAGTGGAGATAGGCTCTTTGACTCAACATTTACCCCAGATGAAGACAATAATTCTAAAATTTTATCATAGGCGATTTTTTGATCATCTGAAAACTGCACGGCAAACTCTTTTTTTTTGATCTTAACTTTAAGACCCAATACTTGCTAGATCAAAATTATAAGTTTCCACATGCTTCCAACGTATCTTCAAAAGTACGTAAGCCAGTATTAGGAGCAGATATCAGGACTGCCATATTACCAGGTTTATGCTCATTTTTTCGCATTTTTGTGTGAGCGTTTGGAATTTCTAACCAGGGAAATACTTCTGACATACAAGGGTCCAATCTGCGTTCCAACATTAATTGGTTTGCCGCTGCTGCTTGTTTAAGATGGGCAAAATGACTTCCTTGAATTCTTTTTTGATTCATCCAAACATAGCGAGCATCCATGGTCAGATTATACCCAGTTGTTCCAGCACAAATAACTATCATGCCACCCTTTTTACAAACGAACGTAGATACTGGAAATGTAGCCTCACCTGGGTGCTCAAATACCATATCAACATTTATTCCCTTCCCAGTTATTTCCCAAACAGCTTTTCCAAATTTTCTAACCTCACCAAACCAAGCCTTGTATGCATCTGAGTTTACTATTGGTAATTGACCCCAGCAATTGAAGTCTTTTCGATTGATTACTCCCTTAGCACCCAATCCCATAACAAAATCCCTTTTATCTTCATCAGAGATAACTCCAATTGCATTTGCACCGGCAGTATTAATCAGTTGAATAGCGAAGGATCCAAGACCTCCAGAAGCACCCCAAACCAAAACATTTTGGCCAGGTTTCAATTCATGCGGATGATGACCAAAAAGCATCCGGTAAGCGGTTGCTAATGTTAAAGTATAACAAGCACTCTCTTCCCAAGTTAAATGTTTTGGACGTAACATTAATTGTTGTGCTTGCACACGTGTAAACTGGGCAAAAGATCCGTCTGGTGTCTCATAACCCCAAATTCTTTGACTTGACGAAAACATTGGGTCGCCACCATTGCATTCCTCATCATCACCATCATCTTGATTGCAATGCACCACGACTTCATCACCAATTTTCCATCGAGTTACCTTATCGCCAATTGCCCAAACAATTCCTGAAGCATCGGATCCAGCAACATGAAATTTCTCTTTGTGTACATCAAATGGTGAAATAGGAATTCCTAAACCTGCCCATATACCATTATAATTAACTCCAGCAGCCATAACAAAAATTAAAACTTCATTACTATCCAAGCTTGGTGTCTCAACAACTTCCACCTTAAATGAATCATCAGGCTCACCATGCCGATCTCTTCTGATTGCCCAAGCATACATATTCTTAGGCACGTATCCTAACGGTGGTACTTCACCAACTTCATAGAGTTCTTTTTCCTCTGCTTTATATGATATTCTACTATTAGGTGTATCCAATGGCATTATGCTCTCCAGAATCAGTCAATAATATATAAATCTGTAATCGCAATATAAGAAAGTATTCGCAATAGTAATTTTCATTATAAAAGAAATTAATTTATGTAATTTTAAATCATATAAGCTCAAAATAAAGTAATTTTATTACTTTTTAAAATTATTATATCAAATGACTTATAGAATTTGCATAAAAATCAATTAAGTTTCCTTCAGAATTATCAACAATAATTCCTGAATTATGTCGTCTTAAAGCTTTTCGATTTAACAGAGTTTCTAACGCATGCTCTATAACATATGATTGCGTTTCTTCTGGCACATGCACTCGTGCACCAGAACATTTCAACTTTACAAGCAGGTCAGTACATAAATCTTGAATTTCAGCCTCTTTCATCGGTGATTTCGCAGATCTCATCACCGTAGCAACGAGAGGCACTGGTAAAACTGGAACAACTTTACTGACCTCATCCATAACCTTTCGACCTAAAAGTACAGTTCGGCGATCAGAACTCTTTAAATCAGTAGTTTCCATAAATGATCTCATCGATATAGGCGTCCCAAAGCTTACACTTGCATAACCAAACCGGTTAAAACGCCCAGTTAAACGTAACCATATTTGCCGTAAAGAAAACCCAAGAGCAGAAAGTAAACTAAACTCAAAATGGCCTTCTGAGTGTTTTGACGCCTTTAAAAGAATGCGGTCTTCTAAAACTCTATCATAATTTAATCCAACTGGCACCAAGACTATATCTCGTTTCTGACTTATCTCAAAGTTTGAAACCATATAACTCAAAATTCCAAGCTTTCCTCGTTTCAACTTTCCATCAAGGCTCAATGCCCCTTCAGGGAAAATGGCTTGAGTAACACCTCCGTCAGTAGCCATTTGCACATATCTTGTTAATACTTTTCGATATAGTGGCCCCTGATCTGTGCGTCTAATAAAATACCCTCCCCAAGCACGTATCAATTGCTGAAAAGGCCAAACCCTTGCCCATTCACCTACTGCATAGGAAAGAGCAGAACGATCAGAAGCTAACCAAGTTAAAATAAAATAATCCATGTTTGAACGATGGTTTATAATGAAGACCACCGTTGCACTCTTATCAAGGCCATCATAAATCTGCTTTTCTTCAGGACCTAAATTTACCCGGTAAATTAATTTAGATATCAATCTTGCTAATCTTATAGCAAAGCTAAAATAAGCCATGGCTGAAAACGATGGTATTATTTCTTTTGCATAATTTTCCACCTCATCAATAACTACTTTTTCAGGAATCCTATTATCCTGGGCATATTCTATCGCAGCATCCATTACCTCTGAGTCATAAGTTAATCTATCGATCATGACCCTTCGCTGCATCAATTTAAAAGGCTCTATCTTTAAATCTAACTTATCATTCAACTGACTTATTAGTCTTTCAAAACGCCGTCTAAAATACCATCTAACAGACGGAACCAGTACTCGGTCTAATAGGCCAAAGACCATTAAAAGGCCTCCACCAATTGCAAGCCACAAGGGGATTTCTATGATTCCAAACATAGACTGCACACTAAACTAAAGTAGCTTGTGGACAACATACCTTTTCAAATATTCAATCGTACTTACGAGATGAAACAAGTTTTGGATATAATGTTCCCATTTGCTTGAGTATGTTGTAATTATCTTTCCAGACGATCTTAATTAGGATTTAAAAAGTGGCTCAAAATAAAAATCAACCTTGGCTTTTTCGTACTTATGCTGGCCATTCCACTGCTAAAGCATCAAATAAATTGTATCGTAATAATCTAAGTAAAGGTCAAACTGGCCTCTCGATAGCTTTTGATCTTCCTACTCAAACTGGATATGATAGTGATCATATCTTGGCCAAGGGTGAGGTAGGAAAAGTTGGTGTGCCGATATCCCATCTCGGGGACATGAAAACTTTATTTAAAGATATTCCCTTAGATAAAATGAATACATCAATGACTATTAACGCAACAGCTCCATGGTTGCTCTCCTTATACATAGCAGCCGCTCAGGAGCAGGGAGTTGATATCAGTGCACTTAAAGGCACAGTACAAAATGATATTGTAAAAGAGTATCTAAGTCGTGGAACCTATATTTGCCCACCAGAACCGTCAATGCGTTTGATAACAGATGTCGCCGCTTATTGTTTTGAGTTTGTTCCAAAGTGGAATCCAATGAATGTATGTTCTTACCATTTGCAAGAAGCTGGAGCTACGCCTGAACAAGAGCTAGCATTTGCTTTGGCTACTGCAACATCTGTACTGGATAATTTACAAAAAAAAGTATCGGCTGAGGATTTTCCACAATTGGTTGGCCGCATTTCATTTTTTGTAAATGCAGGTATTAGATTTGTTACAGAAATTTGTAAAATGCGCGCATTTGTAGAATTATGGGATGAAATTTGCCAAAAACGTTATGGAGTGAATGATCCAAAATTTCGACGATTTCGTTACGGTGTTCAAGTAAATTCATTAGGCTTAACAGAACAACAACCAGAAAATAATGTTTATAGAATACTAATTGAAATGTTGGCGGTAACTCTATCCAAAAATGCTCGCGCCAGAGCAGTTCAATTGCCAGCTTGGAATGAAGCACTTGGCTTGCCAAGACCTTGGGATCAGCAATGGTCACTAAGAATGCAACAAATTATGGCTTTTGAAACTGACCTTCTTGAATATGAAGATATATTTGATGAGAACCCAGCAATTGAGAGAAAAGTAAAACAGCTTAAGAAAGAAGCACTAAATGCGCTTGATCAAATAGACAGCCTTGGGGGAGCTCTGAAAGCGATAGAATACATGAAAACTCAATTGGTAAAATCAAACTCAGAAAGAATCTCAAAAATTGAGGATGGCTCAGCAACAGTTGTTGGCGTAAATCGATTTATTGAAGGTGCAAAAAGCCCACTTACCGCAAACGATGGCTCAATAATGACAGCAGATATTAATGCAGAAAAAGATCAATTAAAACGTTTAGAACAATGGCGAAATTCGCGAGACCCTAAAAAAGTAAAGCGAGCTCTGGAGAATCTTAAAATTGCGGCCAAAACTGGTAAAAACATTATGCCGCCCTCCATTGAGGCTGCAAAGTGTGGTGTAACCACAGGGGAATGGGGTCAGATTATGAGAGACGCTTTTGGAGTTTACAAAGCACCTACTGGGGTTGGTAAATCAATATCCAATGATGTGTCTAATTTAGACCATCTTCGTTTAGCTGTTGATAAAGTTTCTGATAAATTAGGCAGACGTATGAAATTACTTGTTGGAAAACCAGGATTAGATGGTCACTCAAATGGAGCTGAACAAATAGCAACACGCGCTCGTGATTGTGGAATTGATATAACCTATGAGGGAATCCGTTTGACACCAGTAGAGATTGTGGATGCTGCTATATCTGAAAATGTACATGTTATTGGACTATCTATTCTTTCAGGCAGTCACACACCATTAGTAAAAGATGTTATTACGCATCTAAAAGAGAAAAATCGAAATAATATACCCGTTGTAGTTGGCGGTATAATACCTGAAAAAGATGCCATAGAACTCAAGAAATCAGGAGTGTCGCAGGTTTATACTCCAAAGGATTTTGAATTAAATAAAATCATATCAGATTTGATAGAAATAGTTGATGTATAATTTTATTAGCATTAACATATAAAAAAATTTTAAATGGCATCCAAAATGACAAATGACCAAAAGTTAATGGCTGAAATAGTATCTCGAAAAGAAGATCTCATCCAACTTACGCAAGATCTTATAAAAATTCCAACTGTAAATCCACCTTGTAGCAACTATCTTGAAA
>Ga0208970_1000082_pt1 | contig 33712 bp, 33 predicted proteins | sample AOAMet2_C49A8_35_2_FD_188078 | JGI IMG/M metagenome (GOLD analysis project Ga0208970, IMG submission 188078) | Ammonia-oxidizing marine microbial communities from Monterey Bay, California, USA - C0912_C49A8_35 (SPAdes) | ecosystem: Environmental > Aquatic > Marine > Intertidal zone | place...
GTGTCACATCACCACCGTAACATTTAGCAGTAACATCCTTCCGCATCGCTGATAAAGTTTCTCTTGCTATTATTCGTCCACCTATCGCAGCTTGAATAGGTATTTTGAACATATGCCTAGGAATTAAATCCTTCAGCTTTTCACACATCGCTCGGCCTCTAGCTTCTGCACGGTCCCGGTGGACCATTGTCGAAAGAGCGTCAACCGGTTCGTCATTAACCATGATTTGCATTTTTACCAAAAAGTCCTGGCGATAACCTTCCATCTGATAATCAAAACTTGCATAACCCTTTGTTACAGATTTCAATCTATCATAAAAATCAAAAACTACCTCATTTAATGGTAGATCATATACAACCATTGCTCTTGCTCCAGCGTAAGTTAAATCTAACTGAACGCCGCGCCGATCTTGACACAATTTTAATACATCTCCTAGATATTCATCAGGAACTAATATAGTAGCCTTAATTCTTGGCTCCTCTATATGATCAACATAAGTTAAATCTGGCATATCTGCCGGATTATGTAATTCAATAGTACTTTGGTCTCTCATTTGAATATGATAAATCACCGAGGGAGCTGTCGTTATTAAATCGATTCCATATTCTCTCTCAATTCTATCTCTCACAACCTCTAGGTGAAGAAGACCTAAAAAACCACAGCGAAACCCAAAACCAAGAGCTGCAGAGGTTTCCATTTCAAAACTAAAAGAAGCATCGTTAAGCGCTAACTTCTCAATTGATTCTCTCAAATCTTCAAATTCAGAATTGTCTACAGGAAACAATCCGCAAAAAACAACAGGCTGTGATGGTTTAAACCCAGGCAACGGTTCGGTTATACCTTTCTTTTCGTACGTAATAGTATCCCCCACGCGGGTATCACGAACTTGCTTTATACTTGCTGTCAAGAAGCCCATTTCACCAGGACCTAAGCAATCAATCGACTCCATCTGAGGTTTGAAAACACCTATTCGATCAACCTGATAATTTGCATTCGTATTAAGCATTTTAATACGATCACCTTTCTTGAGAAATCCATCATGAATTCTTATCAACACTACCACACCCAAATATGGATCATACCAACTATCAACTAACATCGCTTTTAGTGGAGCATTAGGATCACCGGTTGGTGCTGGTAAGCTAGTAACAATTCTCTCTAAAACGCTTGGAATACCAAGCCCAGTTTTTGCAGAAATTTGAACAGCATCGGTTGCATCAATGCCAATCACATCCTCTATCTGCTGAGAAACACGATCAGGCTCAGCTGCAGGTAAATCGATTTTATTCAAAACTGTTACAATTTCATGATCGGCTTCTAACGCATAATAGACATTAGCCAAAGTTTGAGCTTCAACACCCTGAGATGCATCTACTACCAACAATGAGCCTTCAACAGCACGCATTGACCTCGAAACTTCATATGCAAAGTCTACATGACCTGGAGTATCTATTAAGTTTAGTATGTAATGCTCTCCATCATCTGCCTTATAATCTATTCTTACAGAGTTGGCTTTTATAGTTATGCCCCGTTCTCGCTCAATATCCATTGTGTCTAGCATTTGCGCTTCCATGTCACGCTCCGCCACAGTTCCTGTTTGCTGAATCAATCTGTCTGCTAGGGTTGATTTCCCATGGTCAATATGAGCAACAATGCTGAAATTTCTTATGTGTGAAGTTTTAATCATCAACTTGGCATATGCGGTTCTTTTTTCAGCGGGTCAAGAAGATTTAATAATAATTATACAATATACTGATAAGTACGATTTCACTTGCAAAAGACCTTAATGATGCGTAACACCCAGTTTCTATCAAGCGTTCATGGCTATTAGGGCTGCCTCACACGCTTTAATCTCAACGAGTAGGAGACAAAAATGCCCAAGATGAAAACAAAATCAAGCGCGAAAAAGCGTTTTAAAGTTACTGCCTCTGGCAGAGTAAAAGCAGCTCAAGCTGGCAAGCAACACGGTATGATTAAACGTTCTAACAAATTTCTTCGAAATGCTAGAGGGACTAATACTCTATGCAAAGCAGATGAAGGAATTGTTAAAACATATATGCCATACGCACGCTAAGGAGAATTTGAGATGTCTAGAGTAAAAAGTGGAACAGTAACTCACGCCCGCCACAAAAAAATCATAAAGGCTGCAAAAGGCTATTATGGAAGAAGAAGCAATACTTTTCGAACAGCAACTCAAGCTGTAGACAAAGCAAATCAGTATGCAACGCGAGACCGTAAGGCTCGTAAGAGAACCTTTAGAGCTTTGTGGATACAACGCATAAATGCTGCAGTAAGGTCACACGATGAAGAACTAACATATTCAAAATTTATCAATGGTTTAGATAAAGCTGGAATAGAAGTTGATCGAAAGGTTTTGGCAGATATAGCGGTAAATGAACCAGAAGCTTTTGGCTCAATCGTTAATCAAGTAAAAGCAGCTTTAGCGTAATCTTATACATCAAGTTTGATAAATTCTGTTAATTTACTGACGTTATTATGTTTTTACATAGTTGTTGTTTAATTAATCGATAATTTATCTTAACTTGATATATCAATAGAAAATATAGTTTAAGAACTTTATCAATGCTTGAATATAACCAACTCTATGATAGCACTAAATCAAATGATATGGAGCTGAAAATATGGATGGACTAGATAATCTAAGAAAAAAGTATTTAGACCTGATAAGTACAAAATCCAATCAAGACTCATTGGAGAGCTTACGGATCACTATTCTTGGAAAAAAAGGTGAATTAAGCCTTAAAATGCGCGAACTAGGAAACATGACGTCAGAAGAACGTCAATCCTTTGGTCCAATTCTCAACTCACTAAGAACAGATGTAACATCAGCGTTTTCAAAGAAGAAAATAGAACTTGAAGACTCAAAACTAAATGAACGGCTGAAAAATGAGTGGATCGACCTAACTCTTCCGGCAAGAAATAGAGCAAGTGGCTCAATCCACCCAATTAGCCAGGTTACCGAAGAAGTCAGCGCAATTTTTGCAGAAATGGGATTTTCTGTAGCTGAGGGCCCACAAATTGAGAGTGATTGGTATAATTTTGATGCATTGAATATCCCCCCTGAACATCCAGCAAGGCAAGAGCATGATACATTTTTCTTGAATCGTAATGATGGAGATGATCAAGCACCAAATGTTTTAAGGACTCATACTAGTCCAGTCCAAATCAGGCATATGATATCTAACGGTGCACCATGTAGAATTATTGCTCCAGGTAGAGTTTATCGATGCGATTATGACCAGACGCATACGCCAATGTTTCATCAACTTGAGGGCTTAGCTATTGGTAGAGATGTATCAATGGCCAACCTAAAAGGAACTCTTGAAGAATTTTGCAAAAAATTCTTTGAAGTAGAGGAATTAGAATTGCGTTTTAGAGCATCACATTTCCCATTTACAGAACCTTCAGCTGAAGTAGACCTTCGTTGTGCATGGGATAATGGAAAATTGGAAGTTGGCAAAGGTGAAAACTGGATGGAAATCCTTGGAAGTGGGATGGTCCATCCAAAAGTATTAAAGGCTAGTGGTGTAGATCCTAATGAATGGCAGGGGTTTGCATTTGGAATGGGTATAGATAGATTGGCTATGCTAAAATATGGAATACCTGATTTGAGAGCTTTTTTTGATAGTGATCTTCGTTGGCTTCGACATTATGGGTTTTCCTCTTCAGATCAACCAAACTTACATAGCGGCTTAAGTCGATAATATTTATTAAGGTAATAATCTTATGAAATTTACATTAAATTGGCTTAAAACACATCTGGATACAGACGCTTCAGTAGAGGAAATTTTATACAACCTAACTGATCTTGGCCTAGAAGTTGAAGAAGTTTACAATCCTATAGAAACACTCAATGACTTTACCATTGGTTATGTTTCCAAATCGCAAAAACATCCTGATGCTGATAAATTAAAAATATGCGAAGTTGCTACCGATGAGGGAAATTTAAATATAATTTGTGGAGCGCCAAATGCGAGAGAAGGAATTTATGTAGTGGTTGCAAAGCCAGGTGTATACGTACCTGGTATCGACACTACTATTGGTGTTGGAAAAATTCGTGGTGTTGAGAGCTATGGGATGATGTGCTCAGAGCGTGAGATGGGGTTGTCTGCTGAACATGATGGAATTATCGAATTATCTGGTCAGCCAAAAATTGGCTCTAAGTTTGTAGAATATCTTTCAGAATATAACCCAGATGCAGTTGACCCAATTATCGAAATTGCAATAACTCCAAATCGTCCCGATGCATTAGGTGTTAGAGGGATTGCGAGAGACTTAGCTGCACGAGGAATAGGCTCATTAAAGACTGCCAAAACTCCTATAATTAATGGAACACATAAAAATAATATAGAAATAGCGATTGATGCCGATGTATTAGAAAAAGGCTGTCCAGTTTTTTATAGTTGTTTAATTAAAGGTGTAAAAAATGGGCCATCTCCAAAATGGTTAAAAAACAGAATAGAGTCTATTGGTTTAAGATCAATATCCACATTAGTAGATATAACAAACTATTTCACGATTGATCGTGCCAGACCTCTTCATGTATTTGATGCAGACAAAATTAAAGGAAATTTAAAAGTTAGCTTTTCTAAGGGTGATCAGAGTATCGAAGCTTTAGATGAAAAAAAGTATGACTTACCTGAGAGATCAATGATAATATCTGACACTTCGGGTATTGTAAGCATAGCGGGAATAATGGGAGGTGTCTCAACAGGTTGTTCCGAAAATACTGTAAATGTTTTACTAGAAAGTGCTTATTGGGATCCTATCACAATCGCAAAAACAGGAAGATCACTCAAAATAAATTCAGATGCGAGATATCGTTTTGAAAGAGGTGTCGACCCAATGTTCACAAAAGATGGAATCATGCTAGGCGCACAAATGATATTAGATTTGTGTGGAGGTTCTCCATCTCATATCACTAAGTCTGGTAAAATACCAGATCATCGTAGAGAATATAAGTTAGATCCAGGCCGGGTTCAATCTTTAGTCGGAATGAACATAGACCCAACTACTCAAATAAAGATTTTAAAATCTCTTGGCTTTGAAGATGATAATAATAATTTTACTCCCCCCCCTTGGAGGCCTGATATTCTTGGAGAGGCAGATCTTGTTGAGGAAATTGTGCGTGTTTCATCATTAACAAAATTAGTAGGATCTCCCTTACCAAAGTTAAAAACAAGCAAGCAAAGCAACACATTAACACCAATACAAAAAAGAGAATCTATTATTCGAAGAGAAATAGCATCATTAGGGTACAATGAATGCGTTACATATTCATTTATCGATAAAAACTCTGCAACAATGTTTGGTGGTGGATCAGACAAAACAAAATTACAAAACCCAATTTCGTCTGACATGAGTCATATGCGACCGTCACTTTTACCAGGGCTTCTTCAAGCCGTTAATAGAAATCAAGCACGAGGTATTTTAAATATGTCTCTTTTTGAAATTGGTCCAGTATTTCATGGTGGCGAACCAGATGATCAGGAATTAATAGCTACCGGAATTTTAGTTGGGCACACTACTTCTAGAGATGTCCATAACGAACGAAGACCAGTTGACCCTTTCGATTCTAAAGCTGATGTGGAAACAATTTTGGCATCCATAGGATGTCCAACTAAATTAATGGTATTGAGAGACGTTAACACATGGTGGCATCCAGGACGCTCTGGGAAACTATCATTAGGTCCAAAAAACATTCTTGCTGGCTTTGGTGAAGTGCATCCAAAAATTTTAAAGGAGATGAATATTAAAGGACCAGTTATGGCGTTTGCTATACATATCGAAAAACCGCCGTTTCCAAAAAATAAAACAAAGACTCGACCAGCATTAAGTATCAGTGATTTTCAATCTGTTCAAAGAGACTTTTCATTTATAGTCGATAAGCATATTGAAGCATCTATTTTAGAAAATGCTGCAAGGGGTGCAGATAAATCATTAATTAAAAACGCATATATTTTTGATCAATTCATTGATCCAAAAGAAAGTGGTTACATAGGTGAAGATAAAAAATCACTGGCAATTACTGTTCATATACAGTCTTCTGAAAAAACACTTGTTGATGACGAAATAGATACTGTAAGTAAAAAAATTATTGAAAATATAATAAAAGCTTCTGGTGGTGTTTTACGAGGATAATAAAATACTAAATAATCCCACTAAACGGCATGTATTTTACTAAATCCCCATGTTTTATTTCACTAATATCTTCATGTAATTCAACTAAACCATCTGCCCAACTTAGGCTTGAAATTCTTCCAGAACCTTCTGAATGAAAAATTTCTACTTTGCCATGTTTTACTCGCGCACGGAGATATTCTCGCCGCCCAATTTTTTTGCTTTTTGAAAACGCTGTTGGAACAAGAAACGATATAGGTTTTAGCCAACCCACACCACTTAACAATCCACAAATTGGCTTACCAAAAATTATTGTGCATACAAAAGCTGCAACAGGATTACCTGGCAATCCAATAACTGGTGTTTCATTCCAGTTCGCCAAGGCCAGCGGACGCCCTGGTTTCATCGCAATGCGCCAATTATATAGATTACCTTCAGACTTTAATAAATTTGACACATAGTCTTCATCACCCGTTGAAGCTCCACCAGATGTAAAAATTAAATCACAATTTCTGGTGGCTTCATTTAACTTTTTCCGAATTTTCGTCTTATCGTCATCTACACATCCTAAATCTATACCTACATAACCCCAACTATTAACCATAGAGATCAACATAGGTCTGTTCGCATCAAGTGTTTTGTTTTCGTCAGACACACCAATCTTTTGTATCAATTCATTTCCAGTTGAAAGTACCCCTATTTTTAAAGGTAAATAAGCTTTTACCTTTTCAATGCCTGTTGCAATTAATAAAGCTATATCTTGAGGTCGAATTTTTGTTCCTTTTTTTAGAACGCAATTTCCTTTCTCAATGTCTTCTCCAGCTTGCCTAGTATTTTCACCTTTTTTAACAAAATTATTAAATATAATCTTATCACCTTTTATAGTAACTTCTTCTTGCAAAACTACAGTATCAACACCCTTAGGCAATTCTGCACCAGTTAAAATCTTAATAGCACTTCCTTTTGAGATACTTTCTTGATGACGGTCGCCTGCTGCAATTCGTCCTGGGCACAACCTCAAAGACCCTTCTGATTCTTTTGTTGATGAATATGCAAAGCAAAAACCATCAACAGCAGTGTTTGCAACTGGTGGATTTGATCGTTTTGCTAAAATATCTTCGTAAGAAACATAATTTAGCGAATCTCTGACATTGACCATATTAAATTTCAAAATCGGTTCTAACGACACTCTCAAATGCTCTAATGCTTGATCAACCGGAGTCCAGTGTGTTCCACTAGGAAATGCGGAAAAAGTTTTTTGTACGGGTTTTATCATATTAGCCCAACAGTAGATAAAATAAACTTAGCTATACTATCAGTATCATCAAGATCAAAAGTTGGAACAGTGACTTCAATTTTATCCTTTGTTGCTACCGCTATTATTCTTGCATCGGCGTTTGCTAAAATATTTTGGCCTGTGATAGCACGGAATGTTTCAATTTTTGGATGGTCTTTCGTTTTAAAACCCTCAACCAAGATTAGATCAACTGGATTCATTTTATTTAATAGTGATTCCATCTCCAACTCTACGTTTTTTTCCAACTCAGTCATTAAAACCCACCTAACACTTGAGCAAAGAAGAACTTGACTCGCCCCAGCTTGTTTATGGCGATAACTATCTTTTCCTTTTTGATCCACATCAAAATTATGGTGTGCATGTTTCATTGTTGATACTGAAAATCCACGTTCAGTTATGTTTTTGACTAATTTTTCCAACAAACTAGTTTTTCCAGAATTTTTCCATCCAGTTATTCCAAAAACTTTCATACCCAACCCTTATCAATAATATCCTCGGCCAAGAAAATATCTTCCGGTGTATTTATATTAAAAAACCGATCAAATTTACCTTCTGTAAATACGCAACTACTTGATTGATGTCTTGCAGTCCATTTTACCATCTTTCTTATGCCCTCATTTAAACTATTACGCAGATCTTCTCTTAAAGAGACTTCCCATAATCCAAAAGTAGGATGGATACTTTGGCTATTATTACCATCAGGTGTTGATGCCAAAACAATTGAACTACTATTATTTTTCCTTTCATATGTTAGTCTTTTAACTAAGTTTAGTGGAAAAAATGGAGTGTCAGCGGCTGCAGTTACAATATATTCATACCCATTTTTTGATGCCCAATCCATACCTGCCAAAACACCTGCTAACGGACCCGCAAAGCCGTCTATGCTATCACTTACTAATGGTAGGTCATATTGCAGAAATAATTGCTTATCAGTGTTAACATTTAATATAATCGAGTCTACTTGAGAATTAAATCTATCAATCACGTGTGAACATAGAGATTGTCCACGCAATTTGATTAAGCCCTTGTGACCACCGCCCATTCTCCTTGATTGGCCACCTGCCAAAATAACACCAAGTATATTCAATTAATGCTGTCCACCCAAATTAAAGAAAATTCTCAGTTTCTGTTAAACTCACGTCCCACTCAAGACGGTCATGACCAGATAAGCAAATAAAACGTTTTCCTCTAAGTCGCCCAATTAATGTCATCCCAACTTGCGTCGCTATTTCTACACCCCAGGCTGTAAATCCAGATCTTGAAATTAATACTGGTATACCCATTAAAGCAGTTTTAATCACCATTTCTGATGTTAACCTGCCAGTTGTATATAAAATTTTATCTTTTGGATCAGTATCTGTCTTAAAAATCCAGCCAGCAATCTTATCCACAGCATTATGTCGACCCACATCCTCCATATAAACTAAAGGATTATCTTTATAACATAAAACAGTCCCATGAATTGCTCCAGCATTTAAGTACAAACTTGGTGTCTGGTTAATTTTTTTTGAAAGGGTATAAAGGTTGGAAGCTTTAATGACTAATGGGTCAAGAACTAAATTTTCCATACCCTCCATCATGTCACCAAAAACCGTGCCTACTGCACATCCTGAAGTTTGTGTTTTCTTTTTAAGTTTATTTTCGAAATTAGTTTTATTCTCTGTTCTTACAACAACCGTATTTAAATCTAACTCAAAATCAACACCTGTCACAATGTCACTTTCCAAGAGCATTCTTTGATTTTTAAGGAACCCCAAAGCCAAATATTCTGGATAATCTCCAATTGTCATAGCAGTGACGATCTCCTGATCATTCAAGAAAATTGTCAAAGGTTTTTCTTCAATCACTGGTAACTTAACCTCTTTACCTAAGTGATCTACCCCAGCTATTGATCGCGTTAGATCATTTCGGACCAAGTTTGGGGTTATAATATAAGTATTAAGTTCTTTTTCCTGTTTCAATTTTATACCATATTTTATTAAAATATCTTACCTTTATATAGTAAGCCTTCAAACAAAAATAAAAGGCTTTAATTTAATTAACTGACAATTAATTATATTGGTAATGCTGTAGTGTTTGATACGCTGCGCAATGAAAAACTTGAGTGCATCTGCGCAACTCCTGGTAATCGCGCAAGATATTTTCTATGAATCCGTGCAAAATCATCTGTATCTTTAGCTACAACTTTTAAAAGGTAGTCAGCAGAACCCGACATCAAATGACATTCTAGTACATCCGGTATTAATTGTACCTGTCGCTCAAAAGCATCTAGCACTTCGTCTGCCTGACCAGACAGCGTTATTTCCACAAAAACAGTTGTTGGAAGACCTACTAATCGACTATTCAGCAAGGCTACATAATTTTTAATTATCCCAGTTGAGTGTAATCTTTGCACTCTTCGATGGCATGCTGATGCACTGAGGTTTATATTTTCTGCTAAATCAGCATTTGAGGTTCGTCCATCATTTTGCAGGACACCAATAATTTTTCGATCGATGCTATCTAATTGAATATCAGTCATAGTCAGATTCTAACTCCCAGGGTGAAACTATTAAGACAATTCACCTTTCAACACATATTTCAAAATACTAACAACTTGTTCAGGCGTTTCTGTAACAGCAAGTGCGGCGGCATCAACCTCTTTTAAAGCATGCGATATATCCGGAGCATGCATGATAATTAATGATTTTCCTAGTGCAGCAGCATACCCAGCATCAAAAGCTGCATTCCATTGTTTATATTTTTCACCAAACCTAACAACGATTATATCTGACTGCTCTATTCCCGCTCTAATTCTAATTGAGTTTATTTGAGCACTTTTCTTATCATGCCAATATTTTTTTTCCTCTGCTCCCAAAATATTAACACCACAATCATCAGATGCTGAGTGATTTGTGACTGGCATATTGAAAGATATTTCTAAGCCTTGTGATCCTTGTATAATTTTATCACGCCAGTCTGTATGTATTTCACCTGATAAATATACTTTCATTATAAATTACTCCACAAATGTTGCTTTAACCCGTCGCGTTCCAGCCGAGCTGCTTTGTTCTTTACCAATTTTAAATTGGCCATAGTTTGATAAAATCGAACAATTTTCAACATGTGGACCGCCACAAAGCTCCTTGCTCCAAATTTTACCTGATGGGTCTTCCATAGAATAAACCTTGACAATATCTGGATATTTTTCCCAAAAGCTTCCTTCTACTCCCTGTGAATATGCCTCATCTTTGGCCATTTCAGAAACTGTCACTAATGCTTTTGCTTCGACACCACGATTCACATATTCTTCAACAGCTCGCTTTTCTTCATCTGTCATTTTCATGTCATGACTAAAATCAAATCTTATTCTATCTGCAGTAATATTACTTCCTTTTTGATGTACGTGACTTCCTAACACCTCACGTAATCCAGCCAACATTAAATGTGCGGCTGTATGAAATGCTGTAGTTTTTTCAGAAGCATCTGCTAACCCTCCTTTGAATTTACCAGCAGAGGCAGTTGCTGACATTTTTGAATGCTCATTAGAAGCTTTTTCAAACCCATTAATATTCTGAATTTCCAAACCTTGTTCCTTTAAAACCTCTTCAGTTAATTCCTTAGGAAACCCATAAGTTTGATAAAAATTGAAGGCATCAAAACCTGTTACCTCTCCCTTCCTAACTACATGCTTGAGGATCTCTCGCTCTCCAGATATCAGAAGTTTTTGAAACTTTTTTTCTTCTGCTAAAATCGAATTCAGTATTATCTCTCTTTGACTTTGTAATTGTGAATATGATTTGGCATCGTCTAAAAATGCTGTAATGAGCTTTCCCATAAAAGAGTCTTTTATTCCTAAACCCATAGCTGCGCGCATCGCTCTTCTAATTAAGCGGCGGGTTATATATTCTGCATCTTGATTGCCAGGATGAACACCGTCTCCCACTAGAAAAGTTGCAGCTCTACAATGATCCAAGATGATGCGAAACAGTTTTAAATTTTCATGATATAATTTTCCAGATAAGTCAGTCAAAACTAACTTTGGCGTCTTAAAAAAAGGAGTATTGTACACATCACGATCTGTATTTACAGCAGCACATATTCTTTCTAATCCGCCTCCATAATCAATATTTGGTTTTTCCAAAGGTAAAAAACTATCCGCTCTGACTTTCTGATGAGACATAAAAACGTTATTACCAATTTCTAAAAATCTTCCACTATCACTTGCTGGATGGTCCTTTATATCTCCATTAGGCTCAAAATCAAAAAACATCTCACTATCAGGGCCACCGAGCTCACCGATTGGCATATTGGCTGGTCTCCCTGATCTTGACCACCAATTCTCATCAGCGTCATATAAGAATATTCGGCCACCTCTTGATGTGCCATATTTTTCACCGTTTGATTCTATTTTTGGGTCGATGTTCCGTGCTTTGAAAATTTTAGTCCAAATTTCAATTGCTTCATCATCACGATCAATACCAACTGAGGGGTCGCCTTTAAAAACAGTTACATACAAGTGCTGTGGATTAAGACCAAGAACATCAACTTGCCAATCAAAAATCCATTCTAACTGATTTTTTTTAAAATTTTCTGGATCAGCTTTTAAATCCCAGCGCCCAATCATCTCAAAAAATGTTAAATGTGAATTATCACCAACTTCTTCAATATCCCCCGTACGACAACATTTTTGTATATTTATAAGGTCCCTTCCAGCTGGATGGGTTTCTCCAAGAAGGTATGGAACCATTGGTTGCATGCCAGAACCCGTAAATAAGGTTGAAGGATCATTTTCTGGGACCAAACTAGCAGAAGGGATTTCAAAAGCTCCCCTTTTTGTCATAAATTCAGAATATGATTTTCTAATTTGATCAGGTGTCATCTATTAAATCTCTTTTTTGTTTCATTAAGGCTTTATTTACTTCTAAAGCAAGTTTCAAGCAGACACAAAAGCCAAAAACTGATTTGTTATTTTATTAATAATCATATTCTTGCTTATCCAATTATTTAATACTAAAAGTGAGTTACCTCGGGGAGCCTTATTGGCTGAGATGCATTCAGCAGACCCGCAGAACCTGATCCAGTTCATGCTGGCGTAGGGAAGGTCGAGCCATCGTTCACCTAACCCACGAAACAATAGGAGAATACGATGCTTAAAAATTTCATTACATGTTTGGTGTTTTTGTCAACTACAACACTATGTTTTGGAGAAACAAATATTTTAAAGGTCTATACATACGATAGCTTTATATCTGATTGGGGCCCTGGCCCTGCCATCGAAAAAAGTTTTGAGGACCGCTGTGATTGCGACTTGCAACTTATAGGGGCTGGAGATGGTGCATCTCTTTTGGCACGACTTCAGTTGGAAGGTAAAAACACCGACGCAGATGTTATTTTGGGTCTTGATACCAATTTATTAGCGCGCGCAAAAGAAACTGGCTTATTTACAAAGCACAATAAAACCCTAGATCTGAATTTACCAGTAAATTGGGATGATGACACATTTATTCCTTTTGATTGGGGCTATTTTGCCTTCGTGTATAATAGTGAAAAGATAAAGTCTGCCCCAAAAAACTTTATTGAATTGGCTGAGCGCTCTGAGTTAAAAATCGTGATACAAGATCCAAGAAGCTCCACACCTGGTCTAGGTTTATTAATGTGGATCAAGGCAGCTTATGGTGATGATGCACCTCGAATCTGGGCGGGCTTGGCACCAAACATTCTCACGGTCACAAAGGGATGGTCAGAAGCATATGGTTTATTCATGGATGGTGAAGCAGACATGGTACTCTCTTATACCACATCACCCGCCTACCATATAATTGCTGAAAATGATCTATCTAAGAAAGCAGCCATTTTCGAAGAAGGTCACTACATGCAAATAGAAGTTGCCGGGAAAGTTTTAAATACTGATCAATCTGACTTAGCCGATGAGTTTTTAGAGTTCATGGTTTCAGATGCGTTTCAAAATATAATACCAACTACAAACTGGATGTATCCTGTTATAAAATTAGACTTACATGAGGCTTTTTTATCACCTATATCTGAAGAGATGTCATTATTTTTTGACGCAAAAGTAGCGCAGAAGTTAAGAGAACCTGCTCTGAACGAATGGTTAGAAATATTAAGCAAATAAAAATAGAAAATCTATTAGGATGGGCTTCTATGGCCCTCTTATTATTTTTAACTTTTGGTACGCTAGTTATTATCTTACTCAAGTCACACAATAACTTTCAATTCACCTCTATGGATTTTAAGGTAATAAAATTTACACTTTATCAAGCATTTGTATCTACGTTAATAAGTTCTATCTTAGGTATATTTTTAGCAAGAGCTCTGATCAGACAATCTTTTTGGGGTAAGTCACTATTAATCACTATTCTTGGCGCGCCGTTTATACTACCCACTGTTGTAGCTATTTTGGGAATTATCTCAATATTTGGAAGAAATGGCTTTTTGAATAACATTTTAGAACCGCTTGGGTTTAAAACTCTTTCAATATACGGTTTACATGGCATTATTATCGCCAATATTTTCTTTAATCTTCCACTTGTTTCTAGACTAATATTACAAGGCTGGCAAAATATACCAACAGAGCAATTTAGACTTGCTGAAAGTTTAAATTTTAGTAGGAAAAATCTCTTTTTTCTAATAGAATTACCCATGTTAAAATCAAGAATTCCTGGAATTTTTGCAGTTGTATTTCTAATTTGTATCTCTTCTTTTTCAATTGCGCTAACACTTGGTGGTGGACCAAAATCTACAACAATTGAGCTGGCCATTTATCAAGCTTTTAGGTTTGACTTTGATTTGGGCAAAGCAGCAAACTTAGCAATCTTTCAGTTCATCTTCTGCTTACTATTAACAATAATAGTGCTATGGAAACAAAAAAATGAACCATTCCAAGTCGCATATGACCGTACTATTCAGCGCTGGGATATTAATAAAAAAAGTTTTATTGATTGGACAATCATATGTGTAAGTTCAGTTTTTTTAATGGCACCATTGTTAACGGTTATCATTGATGGTGCTTCGGCAATACAATTTTTAAATATTGTAATATTAATTTCTTTGATAAAATCTATTTTTGTTGCAGTAGGCTCAGTTGTGATATGCCTATCAATAACTTTTTTTATTGGAAACGTCGTTGCATCCAACCATACAAGTTCAAAGGTTAAATGGTTTATGGAAGGCACTGGGTATTTTGTTATAGCCACATCACCCCTAGTAATTGGTACCGGTCTGTTTATATTCCTATATCCTCTACTTGACCCAACAAGATTTGTTCTACCGATTACAGCACTAGTAAACGCTATAATGGCTCTTCCATTTAGCTTAAGAATAATTTTACCAAATCTACAAAAAATTAATCAAGATTACAGTAAATTATCTGAGAGCCTAGGTTTGAAAGGCTTAGACAAGTTTTTCAAATTAACCGTACCTCGTTTACGAAAGGAAATTGGTTTTGCAGGTGGTTTGATAGGTGCTATGTCTATGGGTGATCTCGGTATAGTTACCCTTTTTTCATCACCAGATTCAGGTACATTACCATTAATCATTTATAGATTAATGGGAAGCTATCAAATGGAGGCAGCAAAAGCTGCAGCATTAATATTATTGATAACTTGTTTCGCGATCTTTTTGTTGGCTGACAGATTAGGAAAATCAAATGCTCGAAGTGAATAATTTAAATATAAAACTTAAAGCCTTTAAATTGAGCATGCATTTTGATGTTAATCCTGAAACAATCACGGCTGTAATCGGCCCATCAGGGGCTGGAAAATCAACACTTTTAGATGCAATCAGTGGCTTTACTGACATAGAAAGTGGCACCATCTCCTGGAAACAGCAACAATTAAATAATTTGGCTCCATCACAAAGGCCAATCACTATAGTTTTTCAAGACAACAATTTATTTCCACATTTGAACGTTTATCAAAATGTTGCTTTAGGCTTAACAACAAAAATAAGCTATCAACCAAAATTTAATGACCAAATAAATGAGGCTTTACTGAGAGTTGATTTAAAGGAAGATGTTGAAAAATTCCCCTCTCAATTATCTGGCGGTCAGAAAGGCAGGGTTGCCCTGGCTCGAGCATTGGTAAGAAACAAAAAACTATTATTATTAGATGAGCCTTTTGCAGCTTTAGGGCCAGCGCTTAGAGAAGAAATGCTTAACTTGGTAAAAGATATTTCAATCAAAAACAAACTTACAGTTTTAATTGTTAGTCATAATCCAAAAGAACTTATTGGAGTCTGTAAAGATGCAATAATCGTTGCAGAAAATAAAGCTTCTGGACCACATGATCTAGCAAATTTGCTTAAAAAACCTCCCAAGTCTTTAAAAGATTATCTTTAATGCTTTAAGGTAATATACCTTATAGATTTAATTTAAGATTTTGTTTCTTTTCGCTTAATGGGCGCCCATAATTTTTTATTTGTGAAATATAACAATACTGCTAGTAGGCTTAATAGCAACACAGCCACCAAGCCCATTGTTTTTCGTGCCATCATTTTTGGTTCAGCGGTCCACATTAAAAAAGCAGATACATCCTCTGACATATGATGAACTGTATTAGAATGATTGTCACGATACTCCACAATCCCATCCTCTAAAGGTGGTGGCATTGCGATCCAGCCTCCAGGATAAGCAGTGTTTTGATACAGTATAGCTCCTGCTTCTTCCTTCTCTTTACCTGTATAACCACTTAAGACTGAAGCGACATACTCAGCACCACCCATCCCTTTAATTATTTGATTTATTCCCAAACCATAAGGTCCATGAAACCCAGCTCTCGCCTTTGCCATTAAAGACAAATCAGGCGCATTGGCCACTCCCGAACTCGGAAATTTATCAGAAGGTATTGCAGATCTTGTATCATCAAGCTCCGGATCAAACACATCAAATTGTTTTGCATAAGCTTTAACCTGACTACTCTCTAAACTTGGCCCGCCAGAATCGCCTAAGGTTCTAAAAGCAACATGCTCTAGCCCATGGCAAGAAGCACAAACTTCTGTATAAACTTGTAAACCGCGTTGTAACTGATTTTGGTCAAAACGACCAAAAGGCCCTTCAAAACTAAATTCAAAGTCTTCAATATGTTGTTTTGACGCTCCAGCAGCTAACAAATTGGTAGCTGCACCTAGGCCAATCATTAATGCAAATGCGATGTTTCTTATCTTCATGAAATTTCTCTATTAATCCTATTCTGCTGGTTCGGTTTTTGGCGGATAATGCGAGTTAAAATCTTCTTCAATAGTCGTTGGTACAGCTAAAGGCTTCTCTAAGATGCCAAGCAAAGGAAGAATTATTAAAAAATATGCGAACCAGTAAGAAGCTCCGATTAAAGCAATTATACCGTAAATACCTTCTGCTGGCATTGCACCACACCACATTAAAACAATAAAATCTATTCCCAGTAGCCAAAACCACCACTTAAAACTCGGTCTATATCTACCAGACCTCACTGAAGAAGTATCCAACCAAGGCGCTAACACCATTACAAATATTGCTCCAAACATGGCCGCTACCCCAAAAAACTTAGCATCAACAATACCGCCTGTTAAAAAATTAACTAGTTGTACTGCCCATACGTCTGCGGTGAAAGCTCTTAAAATTGCATAAAAAGGCAAGTAGTACCATTCAGGTACGATATGAGCTGGAGTAACTAGCGGATTTGCTGGAATATAATTATCTGGGTGCCCGAGATAGTTTGGCATAAAACCAACTAATCCAAAAAATATGGCTAATATGACTGCTAAAGCGAAAATATCTTTAATCACATAGTATGGAAAAAATGGTACGGTATCTTTTTCTGCTTCAGCTTTAGAACCCCTTCGGACCTCAACTCCTGTCGGATTATTATTTCCTGTCGTGTGAAATGCCCAAATATGAAGAATAACAAGTCCAGCAATTAAAAATGGAAGTAAGTAATGCAAGCTGAAAAATCTATTTAAGGTAGCATTATCTACTGCTGGACCTCCTAATAACCAGGTTTGTAGTGCTTCTCCTATTCCTGGAATAGCACCAAATAAGCCTGTTATAACTGTAGCTCCCCAAAATGACATTTGACCCCAGGGCAAAACATAACCCAAAAACCCTGTTGCCATCATTAAAAGATAAATAAGCATTCCTATAATCCATGTGACTTCTCTAGGCGCCTTATATGATCCATAATATAAACCGCGAAAGATATGCGCATAAACAGCTATAAAAAATAATGACGCGCCATTCATATGTAGATATCTAATAGCCCAACCGCCATTTACATCACGCATGATATGCTCGATTGAAGCAAAGGCTAAATCAACATGAGGCGTATAATGCATTGCCAACACGATTCCCGTTATGATTTGCAACAACAGGCATAACGTTAAAAGGCTACCCCAAATCCACATCCAATTAAGATTTTTTGGAGTTGGGATTGTTAAAGTAGAATACAAAACTCCAGCAATAGGTAGCCTAGAGTCTAACCATTTTTCAAAGTTTGACTTTGGTTCATAATCATCATGCGGAATGCCTGCCATTTTAAATTCTCACTTACCCAAGTTTAATTGTTGTATCGTTGATAAAAGAGGCCAAAGGCACAGGTAAGTTTTCAGGTGCTGGACCCTTACGTATCCGTCCTGCTGTGTCGTAGTGCGAACCATGGCAAGGACAAAACCAACCTCCGAATTCGCCAGCACCATTTCCAAGCGGAACACATCCAAGATGAGTACATACTCCCATCATAACTAACCATTCGCCTTTTTCATCTAAAGTTCTGTTTTTATCGTCAGCATCTGCTCCAGAAACATTGGCATTCCTACCCAGGTTATCTGGAAGTTCCGCAATTTCTATTTCTCTCGCAAGATTAATTTCTCTCTCAGTACGTCGCCGAATAAATACTGGCTTTCCTAACCACTTAACCGTAATTTGAGTTCCAGGTTCAATATCACTTATATCGATTTCAATCGAAGCAAGAGCCTGAACGTCCGCACTTGGATTCATCTGATTAACCAGAGGCCACACTGCAGCTCCAACTACAACAGCCCCAGTTCCACCCGTTGCATAGTATAAAAAATCTCGGCGAGTTGCCTGTTCGTCATCCTGTGACAAATGAGTTTCTCCTCAACTGACTACCTAATTAAAATATCTAATTCAGTTAGTTGCAACTAACCTTTCAAAAGGTTTACTACAAGTTAAATACACACGTCGACCGGACATTAGATCGCAGAGGAAATTTTAATGACCCGAAAGCTACATTTAGCAGCGTTTCAAACAGATTTTGCCCATAATTTAGGTTCAATGATTCGTTTGTGTGCTTGTTTTGGAGTTACCTTAGACATCATTGAGCCATGTGGCTTCCCGTTATCGCAAAAAAGTCTAAAGGAGGCAGCTTTAGATTATAGTGATCAATGCGAAATGATATTGCATTCAGACTGGTCTGAGTTCAAAGAATATTCAAAAAATAGAAGATTAATTCTTCTCAGTACAAAAGCGAAAAGAAGTTTATGGGATTTTAACTTTAATTTAAATGATACTTTAATAATGGGTCGTGAAACACAGGGGGTACCTGATTATGTTCTTGATCAGTGTGATTCAGCTGTAACCATACCAATGCCAGGTGGTGGCCGAAGTTTAAATGTAGCAATTTCAGCGGGAATTGCGATATCAGAAGCTACAAGAAAACTCAAATTTAAATAATATCAATTACAGTTTTATCTATTGAAAGCATATAACCCTTTCCACTTACATTGCGTATTAGTAATTCTGAGATAATTTGATTACCCAATGAATCCCTTAACCTCTTAATTCGAGTTGCTCCCGCTGCTTCTTCACAGTTTGATAATTTTTTCCCAGTAATTATTGATTCAATACTAGCACCCGACAGATACTCATCATCCATTCGAGCTTCACATAGTACGGAAATTGCTTCAAACAGTGCCTCGGTCAAATTAAACTCTAAATCATTAATATAAACTAAATTCTCATCTCTGTTTATTATCACGCTCTTTATATTGATACCTGTTCGTTCTATTTCTGATAATCTTTTATTCAATGCAACTATTAGTAAAACAAACACTACCGTGCTTATTAATAGTGCCATGGCAAATATTACCAAAACAAAGATAATGTATCTATAAGAAGACAAAACCTCTGAAAAAGCTGTGCCCGAATTAGCTAAGATTTCTAAAAGTCTTATTTCATTACCTATCGGCATGACGTTAGAGTCTAAAAAAATTTGCTCAACTTTAAGATTGAATTCATTTGCATCTGGCAAATTCGCAAAAAGAAAAATAGCAGTTAATGCTAAAATTAAAAATAAAATAATAATTATAAAAAATACCAATTTATTACTTGAGGAAAAATTCATTATGTTACTAAAAATTTCACTTTTTCTCTTAGTATAAGAGGAAGTATTTACCCGCACTAATTTTCCTTTTTTCTAAACCATTCTCATCAAATAATGACATTACCTCCAAAAGCAACCAATCACCCTCTGCAATTCTGACCTCAACTAATTTGTGTGCTTCTTTTAATGAACATTGACTCCCATTAATTTCCACCACACCATAATGTAATCTTAAGGGATTATTCTTTTTAGCCTTATAATCTACAAAACATGCCGACGAAGCTGACCCTGAAAGGATGACAAAAAAAAGTAACTGTGAAAAAAACTTTAAAACCATAATTACAATTTGCATAAAAAAAAGTATTTTTGCAATCAAAAGAAAATAAAGAGGATAGCGGTTTGAGTCCAAATTTTTTATTGGAACAAGAGTTAATTAATAATGGCAAATATCTTATCGCAGGTACTGATGAGGTTGGGCGCGGATCTTGGGCTGGTCCCGTTACAGCTGCTACCGTAATTCTAAATCCAAAAGAAATACCACTCGGTATCGATGATAGTAAGAAAATCTCAAAACTTAAAAGACAGTTATTATCAGAAGCAATTATCTCATGTGCCAAACACTACTCTATTATTCACATTGGATCAGAGGAAATTGACAAGTTAAATATTTTACAAGCTTCGATGTTGGCAATGCATAAATCAATCAATGCACTTGAAATTGATCCAGATCATGTTCTTATTGACGGGAATAGAGTGCCAGAAAACTGCAATTTTTCGACAACAGCTGTTGTCAAAGGGGATAGTTTAAGTCTTTCAATTGCAGCCGCATCAATAATTGCAAAAGTTGCAAGAGATCAATTAATGACAGATTTGGCCCGACATTATCCTCAATATGGCTGGGAAACTAACGTTGGATACGGCACAAAAGCCCATATGGATGGAATTGTTAAATATGGGATTACACAACATCATAGGGTTTCATTCAAACCGGTACACAAGATGTTGTAATCAAAAAATTAACTAACCTATTGATTTAAAAAAAGAATTGACGCCGAATCATCTTTGACTCATGTTACGGGAAACAAAAAGCACGAAAAGTGTGTCCTGAGGCAGAAATGAATAAAGAACTGAAAATAGAAAAACTGTGTATGAGCGACTCTACCTTGCCACGCAACAAAATCCTTGCTGGCGATTGTGTAACAGCTATGAATGCATTACCTGAAAATTCAATTGATCTGATTTTTGCAGATCCGCCGTATAATTTACAATTAAAGGGCGATTTGCATCGACCAGACTCCTCAAAAGTTGATGCTGTAAATAATGACTGGGATAAATTTTCAAGTTTTCAGGTGTATGATAATTTTACTGATAGTTGGCTCAAGGCAGCTTACCGAATACTAAAGCCAAATGGTGCAATATGGGTAATTGGTAGTTATCATAACATATTTAGAGTAGGTTCGAAACTTCAAGACAATGGCTATTGGATATTAAATGATGTTATTTGGCGGAAGACAAATCCAATGCCTAATTTTCGTGGAATGCGTCTAACCAATGCACATGAAACATTAATTTGGGCTGCAAAATCTGAAAAATCAAAATATACATTCAATTATGAAGCGATGAAAGCAATGAATGAAGGTATTCAAATGCGCTCTGACTGGGTGATACCTATTTGTAATGGGCATGAACGGTTAAAGAATAAAGATGGAGAAAAAGCACATCCAACCCAAAAACCAGAAGCTTTGCTACATAGAATAATTGTTTCCACGACAAATCCAGGTGATGTCATATTGGATCCATTCTTTGGCAGTGGAACAACTGGTGCGGTTGCAAAGAAACTTGGTCGAGATTTTATTGGTATTGAGCAAGAAAACTCTTATCGAATAGCGGCAAGCAGGCGGATAAAGGATACAAGAAAATACGATATTGAAGCATTAGAAGTTACTCAATCGAAAAGGGCTGAACCAAGGGTGCCATTTGGCCAGCTTGTCGAGCGAGGCTTGCTTCAGCCCGGTGAAACCTTAGAAAGCTTAAACGGCAGACATAAAGCAAAAGTTAGGGCAGATGGAACACTTATCTCAACAGAAACAAAAGGTTCAATACACCAGGTAAGTGCAGCATTAGAGGGGGCCCCTTCATGTAACGGTTGGACTTATTGGTGTTTCAAAAGGGAAGGTAAAAGTGTCCCAATTGATCTATTAAGGCAGCAAATTAGATCAGAAATGCAGCGATAATCAAATGTAAATTTAATCGACTAGGAAATATCTTTATTTATAATATGGTGCCTGTGACCTGATCACTTAACCATACCTTCCCCACGCTTTTAGCGTGGGGTTTTTTTTGTATCACTCATATATAAGTCAAAAGCTTTTCGCATCAAAGTAGGCATATTATCAGATTTAAAACAATCAAATGATATAAAATAATAGGGGCTTACAGCGCGATCAATATATGCACTAAATATATTTAATTCTAAGTCAAAATGTGTGAAAGTGTGACGCACAACCCCTGGCATCATATGCCAATCAGCCAAAAAAGGTGGAACCGTGCAAGTGTCATAAGTCCATTCTGTAGATGGCCAACCCAGCATTCCTCCTAGTAATCCATTTTCTGGTCGTTTTTCAACTAAAAAACCTTTTATTGGATTTCTAGCGATAAACAAGGATCCAAATTTTAAAAGTTTTTTCTTTTTTGGACGTTTTTTAGGTAGAATTTCTGCATTACCAATTATATTTGCCTGACAACCTGATATAACAGGACAGCGCCCACAATAAGGTTTTTTGGGAGTACAAATTGTTGCTCCCAAATCCATAATTGCCTGATTATGATCTCCTGGCCTACTATTGGATAAATTAAACTGAGCTAAGCTCCTTAATTCTTCTTTGCACGATGGTAATGGCTCTAAGACCGAATAGTAACGCGAAATTACTCTCTCTACATTTCCATCCAAAACAGCGTGCGGTTCTGAAAACGCAATTGATGAAATAGCTGAGGCAGTATACGGGCCAATACCAGGAAGTTTTATTAATTCTTCATAGGCATTAGGAAAGAAACCATTATATTGATCCACAATAATTCTGGCACATTTTAATAAATTTCTGGCTCTTGCGTAGTATCCAAGACCAGCCCAATTTGCCATAACATCGTCATCATCTGCCTTTGCCAACTCATCGATGCTTGGCCATTTTGTGGTAAATTTCTTAAAATAAGAGAAAACTGTAACCACTGTTGTTTGTTGTAACATGATTTCAGATAACCAGATAAAATAAGGATTTGGGGTTTCATCTGAATTTGGTGGCAGTCTCCAAGGCATAGATCGTGCATTCTTATCATACCAAGATAATAAATTTTTAGAGAATTCAACATTCTTATCCATTTGATTCTCAAATCCAAAAAACAAAAATAATTTTGTGATATTTAATCAAAAATTCAAAACGCCTTAAAGGTCAATGTAGTAAGTGTACGCTTAATTCCTTTTATGCTTAATAAATTATCATTAATAAATTCACCAACATCTATTTCTATGGGGATATATAATTTCAAAAGAAGGTCAAATGTTCCACTTGTAGAATATAGCTCTGACTGAATTTCCTTTAAAGTAATTTCTTCAGCAACTTTAAAAATTTTACCTGGTTTGCATCGTATTTGGACAAAAACACAATTCATAACTATTCTCCCAAAAATATTATTAAAGCTCTATCGATATATTATACTAATATAACAATTAAATAACTTAATCCAAATATAAAATTTCTTTAAACTATATAATTAAATTAATAAAATCTCTTTCACTTTATTCAAGCATTAGATATCAGAAAAGAAGAAACTGGAGTACATAAAATGGGTTATAACATAGTGATCGTTGGAGCTACTGGCACTGTTGGTAGAGAAATGTTAAACATCTTAGCAGAACGAGAATTTCCAATCAATAAAATTGCAGCAGTTGCGTCTAGAAGATCAATTGGCACCGAAATTACATTTTCTGATACTATATTAAAAGCACAAAATATTGAAACATTTGACTTTAGTGAGTGGGACATTGCCTTATTTGCTATTGGATCTGAAGCTACCAAAACTTTTGCACCAAAAGCAGCTAAATCAGGCTGTATCGTAATCGATAATTCATCATTATATCGATATGATCCCGATGTGCCATTGATAGTTCCAGAAGTAAATCCTGAAGCTATTTTCGATTATTCAAAAAAAAATATTATCGCAAATCCAAATTGTTCTACTGCTCAGATGGTGGTTGCACTAAAGCCGCTGCACGATAAAGCACGAATTAAAAGAGTGGTTGTTAGTACTTACCAGTCAGTATCTGGTTCTGGGAAAGATGCTATCGATGAACTCTGGAATCAAACAAAAGGGATTTATGTGCCAGGCCAAGAAGTTGAGCCAAAGGTATATCCAAAACAAATTGCGTTTAATGTAATCCCACACATTGATAAATTCATGGAGGATGGAACTACAAAAGAAGAATGGAAAATGGTGGCTGAAACTAAGAAGATTATTGATAAATCCATTAAGGTAACAGCTACTTGTGTCAGAGTGCCCGTCTTTGTAGGTCATTCTGAAGCAGTTAATATCGAATTTGAAAATTTTTTAGACGAAGATGAGGCGCGGAACATCTTGGGAAAAGCGCCTGGAATAATTGTAGTAGATGAACGAAAAAGTGGTGGATATATTACCCCAATTGAGTCCGTTGGGGAATTTGCAACTTACGTAAGTAGGATACGACAAGATAGCACAATCGAAAACGGATTAAATCTATGGTGTGTGTCTGATAACTTAAGAAAGGGAGCAGCGCTCAATACTGTGCAAATAGCTGAAATTCTTGGGCAAAAAATCTTAAAGAAAGGTTGATTAATCAATAGCCAATTGCACAGCCATCTTTTCGAGGATCAGATGCTCCTTCCAATACTCCCTGTTGCCAATTAATTTTTATTGCTTGACCACCACCAATGGGAGAGTCGGGCACATTAACCTTATGACCTATATTTTTTAATGCATCTCTGACTTGATCATTATATCCTCTTTCCAGCATTAAATCCCCATCATCGTAAAAAGACCTGGGGCCATCTAAAGCTTCTTGAATGTCCATATTATAATCTATCAAATTAGTCATAAATCTGACATGGCCATTTGGCTGATATGCTCCCCCCATCACACCAAAAGGCATCGTAAATTCATTTGCATTACGAAGCATCGCTGGGATAATGGTATGCATTGGTCTTTTAAAACCACTTACCTCATTGGGATGACCCCTTTCTAAGGTAAAGCCTGCACCCCTGTTTTGAAAGTTTATACCAAACTTCCTAGAAGCCATCCCAGAACCAAAGCTATGAAAAATGGAATAAATCATAGAAACAGCCATTTGATCTTTATCAACAACCGTAAGGTAAACAGTATCCTTATGTACAGAACCTAACATTTTTGCGTCAAAATGTGTTGCTCTAGACAGATCTATTAAACCCGCAAGCTTATCGGCGATATCAGTAGATAGCATGTGTTGAAGTCGATTAGTATAGTCAAGATCGGCGATGAAACGATTTCGTGCATCATATGCTAATTTAGCGGCTTCAGTTTCAATATGTGTCCGCTCAACACCGAAAGGATCTAATAATTTTAAATCAAAATTATTTAATATATTCGCCATTAATAATGCTGTAGCACCCTGCCCATTAGGAGGATGCTCAATTAGCTCATAACCATCATAAAACCCATTTATAGTTTCACAATAGTTACAATTTGTTTTAAAAAAATCTTCCAATGTATGCGTTCCACCCAAATTATTTAAGGAACTAACCATATCTGCAGCAACCTCACCTTCATAAAAACCGGCTCTTCCATTTTTTGCAATCAATCTGAGCGCTTTTGCCTGACCTGGAGCTCTAAAAATTTGACCTAAAGAAGGGGCATTCCCATTTATTAAAAAATGCTCTCTCGCATCACCTTTCAAAATTGATGCTGAATTAGCCCAATCAAATGCTGTGCGTGGGGAAATTGCGATTCCATTCTCTGCATAATGGATTGCAGGTATTAAGCTAAACTCAAGCCCCCTTTTGCCATAATCATTTGACAATCTGCAAAAAGCATCGACTGCACCAGGGACAGTAATGGATTCTACACCATAAAGGGGCATTTCCTTAAATCCTTCATTTCTCAATTCTTCAGAATCTAAGCCAATTGGAGATCTTCCAGAGCCATTTAAAGCGACCACTTTTTTCTCATTTGGGGGTTGAATTAAAACAAAGCAATCACCACCAATTCCTGTGGATTGTGGTTCACAAAACCCAAGTAGGACTGCTGCTCCAATAGCGGCATCAACAGCATTTCCGCCAGACTCTAATAATTGTAAAGCTACTTTTGCAGCCAATGGTGTAGAAGTGGCACACATACCATTAGCTGCAAAAACTGTAGACCGCCCATTCAATTGAAAATCACGCATTTCATTACCTAACTATAATTTTTATTGATAAAAATAACTTTATCCCGATTTATTATCTATAGGTTGAAAGTGAACAGTCAATATATCAATAGAAAACTTGCTTCCTAAAATTTAGCCCTTACAATAATAATATGAGTTTACAATTTGTATCAAATTATTCGACCCAACACCAAGCAACAGAAGTTATCAGTTTTCATAGAACAGAGTTGGCTCCAATTCTGTCTGTCTATGGAAGGATGGTTGCTGCTGGTGAATGGAGGGATTATGGGATTTCTTGTTTGCGAGAGTTTGCTGTTTTTTCAGTCTTTAAGAGAACTTCAGAAAATCCAATATACCGAATAGAAAAAAGACCAAAGCTTTCAATTAAACAAAGTAAATATCTGATTTTAGGAATAGACGGTCAGATATTGAAACGTGGAAATGATCTAAAAGCCCTACTACGGTTTTTTGACAAAAAGTTTATAAAGTCGGTAACATAGTTTAAGATTTTGACCATCTACATAAACTAAAGTCACTACCAGTGTTGGATTTTATTCTTTCAATAACCTTAAGTATTGGCTCAATTGCAACAGACATACTATTAGCATTTGCATGAATTAAACTGGAAGAGTTGATTATTATTGCCACATGTCCTTTCCAGAACATTAAATCATTTTTAGTAAAGCTGGAGCGATCTTTCACTGGACTAAACACTTTCTCTTGTTGATCACTATCACCAGGACAATTAATCGAACAACTAACCAAAGCAGCCTGCACTAACCCGGAACAATCAATACCCCAGCAACTATTGCCACCCCATAAATAAGGCACACCAAGGAATTTCTTTGCAACATTTGTTGGATCAGAATAAAATTTTCCAAGCTTCTTTAAATGTGCTTTTGGCACATAACCACCATCAACAATTTCATAAAAATCATCAGTAATACTTTCTATCGCCAACCTTGAGCCAAAAGATAACGAACGAAAATAACTATCCTTTATATCTGGTTTTGAATAAATGTGAGAACCAAGGGCAGAAACCCAATGAGTGCAGTTTTCATCTTCTCCTAATAAACTACTACTTCTTATATAACCAACATACCCATCAAGCTCACTGAAGCCAAAGGAAAAGTTATTTTTCTCTTCCAAGACTCTAAACCGGCTACCATAAACCAGCTGTCTCATTCTTGAACCATCAGGTGAAGAAAAAATGGTTGCGCAACTGTCTTTAACCGTCATCACAGATCCTTCGACTAGGTTTGGAGCGTTGCATTTGGGTTCAGCCCCTTTCCAACCAACTGTTTCATTTGCTGGAACTAATCTACTATCCATTATTTTTTTCCACCTTATCCTTAATTAAGTAAAATAATGCTCGTGATGCCATTCCCACTCCACCTTTTGGCCGTGATATTTTTCCTGTTTCTGACCACCCATAAATATCAAAGTGTACAAATTCTTTTGATTTTTCTACAAATCTTCTTAAAAATAATGCTGCAGTAATTGAACCAGCAAAACCTGTTTTAGGGGCATTATCTAAATCGGCCACTTCTGGTTCAATCATTTTTTCATACGGGTCCCAGAATGGAAGTCTCCAAACTGGGTCAAAGTATTTTTCCCCAAACTCAGAAATGCTTTTGGCTAATTTACTACTATCTGTAAAAAATGGTGCAATATCGGGCCCAAGAGCAACTCTTGCAGCGCCTGTGAGAGTTGCCATGCAAATTAAAAGATCAGGCCGCTCTTCATCAGCATATGAAAGTGCATCAGCCAGAACAAGTCTGCCCTCAGCGTCTGTATTGTTTACTTCAACTGTTAGCCCTTTTCTAGACATTAATATGTCCTGTGGTCTAAAAGATTCTGCTGATATGGAATTTTCAACTGCTGGAATAAGAACCCTTAGTCTAACATCTAGATTCATCTCCATTATCATATTAGCCAAACCTAAAACAGTTGCTGCTCCTCCCATATCTTTTTTCATCAAGCCCATGGAACCACCCGGTTTGATATTTAAACCACCAGTATCAAAACAAACGCCTTTTCCAACCAGAGTTACTTTATATGAATTTTCATTGCCCCAACACATATCAATCAATCTTGGTTCCTGTTTTGATGCTCTCCCAACGGCATGTATCATTGGAAAATTCCGCTCAAGTAAACATTGCCCAACTATTGAAGATTGTTTTGCACCAAATCTAGCAGCCAAAATTTCTACCTCATTGGCTAAGTCTTTTGGTCCCAAATCTGACGCAGGCGTATTTATTAAATCCCTTGTTAAACATTCTCCAGTTATCAAAGCTTCCAAAGTCCTCTCATTTACTTTGTCGTCTAAAACCAAATGCACTTCATTGGCCAATCGCTTTTTATATTTATCAAATGTATAGCCACTTAAACCCCAAGCTAAAAATGCTTCCATGAAATCAAAATCCGCTGGTGCATCTAATATCTTGTACGTACCAGGCTGCAACGAATTTCTAATTTTTGCAAAATGAAATCTATCGCATAAACGATCATTTGGCTCACCCCAACCAAACAAAACCATATCAATACCACCTCGATCAGAAGGGATTGATAAGACATCAAAAAGAGCGCCTTTAAAGGCATTCGCCTTTACCCAACTTTTAACATAAGTTGATTGTTTTTGATTCCACTTAATAAATTCTTGCTTACTAATAATTATAATTGGACAAACATTTTCTGTCTTTAACGAAAAATTGCTCATTTATTTTTCCTTATAAAATCTATCATTAATAAAATCATGATACACAATATAAAGCATGTTTTAATTATAAATAGTATTTTAAAAGCAATTAAATAAGTTTATAGATTTACTTGGATTTACATAAAATACGGTAATAAATTAATGGCAAAAATTTCACAGCTACCAAAATACTTAATAGAAAGGTATTATAATTGGAAAACAACTGAATATGAAAAAAACAAGGCCTCTTTCCAATACTTAGCAAGCGAAGGTCAAAGCCCAAAGACAATGGTAATATCATGCTGTGATAGCAGAGTACACGTTACATCAATTTTTGGAGCAGAAACAGGAGAGTTTTTTATTCATAGAAATATTGCCAACTTGGTACCACCATATGCACCAAATAAAGACTATCATGGATCATCAGCAGCGATTGAATACGCTGTAAAACATCTTAATGTTGATCACATTATCGTTTTAGGGCACTCAAATTGTGGCGGTATAAAAATGTGTCATGATATCTGTTCAAATAATAAAAATAATAAGAATAACAAAAATGAATTTCTATCAAAGTGGATTGATATTTTAACACCAGGATATGAACGAATAGACAAAAGCAAATCAGATAAAGATCAAATAAGTCAATTAGAAAAAGAAGGAGTCCTTATATCTCTTGAAAATTTAGCTGGATTTCCCTTTGTTAAGGAAGCAATGGATAATGGAACATTAACAATACATGGCCTTTGGAATGACATTGGAGCGGGTACTGTTGAGCATTATGATGAAGATAAGAAAAGGTTTTTCACGTTACCAAAAGATTAATTCATTTGAACGTCAATATTATAATAGTTTCCATGAAACTTTCCAAACAATGAAGCAATATCTGGGTGCTCTACTGGTTCGCCTGTATCATCAACTAATAAATTCTGCTCAGACACGTAAGCTGTATAATATGTGGTATCGTTTTCAGCCAACAAGTGATAATATGGTTGTTCTTTTGCCGGCCGGCTTTCTTCTGGAATTGAATGCCACCACTCCTCAGTATTTGAAAAGATCGGATCAATATCAAATATAACTCCCCTAAAAGGGTGTCTTTTATGTTTTACTACTTGTCCAATATTATATTTAGCGTCTGTCTTAATCATTATTTATCCTTTATACCTTGGGTCCATGATAGACTTTGAATCTTTTGGAGTCTATGCATCACCGTAATGAAATTAAATTTTTTCGTGAATATTTATGCTTTTAGTTTTAACTGTTTTAAAAATTATCTCCCCAATATTTTTTTTGGGAATGATTGGTTTTTTTTGGGAAAAAGCCAAAATAGAATATCCAATAGAATTCATCACCAAATTAACAATGAATGTCGCACTTCCCTGTTTGATTTTTACATCATTAATGAACACGGAAATCGAATCTAATATCTTAAGCTCGATAGTTTTTGCAACTATAATTACATATACTTTATTGACAGTATTTTGCTTATTTTTTGTTAAATTAATCAACATTGATGTGCCAACATTTTTACCACCCATGATTTTTGGTAACACTGGAAATTTAGGATTGCCCTTAGCTTTTTTTGCATTTGGTCAGGATGGCTTAAGCTATGCTGTAATAATTTTTGCAATAATGGCTATTTTTTCTTTGACCATTGGTATTTGGATAATAAGCGGTGACAAAACTTTAAAAACATTACTGAAAGAACCTACAGCCTGGGGTGCTATTTTGGGCGCTGTGTTCTTATATTTCAATTTAAAAACACCACAATTTATAACAAATTCATTAGAATTGACTGGCCAAATTGCAATCCCTGTAATGTTAATAACCCTGGGTGTCTCTGTTGCAAGATTGAAACTAACAAACCTCTCACAAGGCATCATAATAGTATGCTATAGAACAGTGATGTGTCTTTTAATTGCTATTACTATTTCTTTTATTTTTAATCTATCAAGTATAGCTTCAGCAGTGTTAATCTTACAATTAACCACACCAATCGCTGTAACATCCTACTTGCTTTCACAAAGATTTAACCGAAATCCAAATGACGTAGCCAATTTGGTCATTATTTCTACGTTAATGTCTGTGATCTATATTCCTATAATTCTAAGTGCTCTTATTTGACTAACGGTTATTTTTGAATTTTTTCAATTCATGTGCCATATTAAATAAATTATTTTTTAATTTAACGCCTAGTAGAATGTTTTTTAATTCAACCTCAACCTTCTCATTAAACGAATTTACCAATACCCATTTTTCTAAAATTATTGGGTCAGAATTGAATGTAATTATGATATCACCCAGATAAGATTCATCTTTATTTTGCACTTTTACAAATGTCTTTGATCCTTCTGAATAAATATTTATGTCTATTTTAGTTAATTCTATGCTTAAATCTGATAATAAATACCGAAATGGAGACTTGGCTAAAGGAAAGGTTTGTGAAAGATTATTGGATTCAAAGTCAAATATTGTAACCAACTGATTATTTATCAAAACAAGTCCATTGTTTGGCTGTTCATACTCCATCCTTAGTTTATTTGGTTTTTTTATAAACAACACACCATGAGATACAGAATTATCATTATTTCTTTGCTGAAATTCAGCTTGCAATGTTTTTATATCGTTTAGATATACGTTTATTTCATTTAAACTAATCTGACTTGCAAACGAACAAGTTGGTAAGAACAATATGACTAAGTTAAGAAAGTTAAATTTTATCATCAACCCTGACTTAAAGTTAAAGCTTATGTTTAAGAGTTTTGGTCTGGAACTAAAACAATCCGTTTTCCGACGTGATTTGCCTGACTCACTAAACCCTCTTCTTCCATCCTCTCTACCAATCTAGCTGCCTTGTTATAACCAATAGCCATTTTTCTTTGAATATAACTTGTTGAACATTTACGGTCTCTTAAGAGAATAGCTACTGCCTGATCATATTCAGCGTCTTCACCCTCGTTGTTATTAGACAATCCGAGCACTTGGTCGATATTATTCTCTTTAGTTGTATCATTTCCTTCAACCACTCCATTAACATATATGGGTGGGCCAAAGGCCTTAAGATGATTGACGACCTCTTCCACCTCTTCATCGGAAACAAAAGGAGCATGAACACGTATAATCTTACCCCCACCAGCCATATAAAGCATATCTCCCATACCCAAGAGCTGCTCTGCGCCTTGCTCTCCCAAAATTGTCCTACTATCGATTTTGGATGTCACTTGAAACGAAATTCGTGTAGGGAAATTTGCTTTTATTGTACCTGTTATTACATCTACTGAAGGTCTTTGGGTTGCCATTATCAAATGAATACCCGAAGCTCTTGCCATTTGCGCAAGCCTTTGAATGCAGGCCTCAATTTCTTTACCCGCAACCATCATTAAGTCTGCCATCTCATCAACTACTACAACGATATATGGTAGTTTCTTTGGTAAAAACTCTTCTGTTTCAAATATGGGCTCGCCTGTTTGATCATCAAAGCCTGTTTGAATTGTTTTACTAAACATTTCTCCCTTATCTAGCGTATCTTTTACTCTACCGTTATACCCATCAATATTTCTCACTCCCATTTTAGACATTTTCCGATAGCGTTCTTCCATCTCTCCAACAACCCATTTCAATGCTACAACAGCTTTCTTTGGATCTGTAACTACTGGAGACAACAAATGTGGTATTCCATCATATACACTCAGCTCCAGCATTTTTGGGTCAATCATAATTAATCTACATTCATCTGGTGTAAGTTTATAAAGTAAGGATAATATCATTGTGTTGATTGCGACAGATTTTCCAGAACCGGTGGTGCCGGCAATTAACAAATGGGGCATCTTTGAAAGATTAGTAACTATTGGCTCTCCACCAATATCTTTTCCAAGTGCTAAGGGTAGTTTTACGTTACTATCTCCATAATCACGCGCCGCAAGGATTTCTCTTAGTACAACTTTTTCCCTCTCTGCGTTTGGAAGTTCAATTCCGATCACACTTCTTCCTGGTAATGTTGATACTCGAGCTGATAGCGCAGACATAGAGCGTGCTATATCTTCGGCCAATCCTATTACTCTACTTGCTTTTAAACCGGGGGCTGGTTCGAGCTCGTACATGGTCACAACTGGTCCAGGCCGAACAGAAACAATATCTCCTCGTACCCCATAATCGTCTAAAACGTTCTCCAGCATGCGAGCGTTTTGCTCTAATGCTTCATCTGACAGATGGTGTCTGACTATTTGAGTAGGATTAGACAATAGCGACAGTGGCGGAGTTTCAAACATAACCTCTGTTTCACTAAAATTTAATGAGGGTTGCCTTTCTTTAATTGCTGCCCTGCTTGGAGGTGGCGGTGCGGCCGCAGGTACAACTAATGGTTTTGGCACTTCAGACAAATTATATGATTCCCAAGCTTGAGCTTTTTTTCTCTGGCTTTGATTCTCTTCCAAGAACTCATATTCATTTTCAATTCTTTGAGTATCACTTTCAAAATCGTCATTTTTACTAATTTTTAAAACCCTATTCTTCACTGCTTCAGAAATTTTAGACTTTAAAATATTGCTCTCTGATTGATTATTGCTACTTATTTTAATACCCTCAAATACACCAGTTTTATGCTCAGAAAGATTCATGTCTTTAATATTTGGCTCAATTAATAAGTGATTTTCAACATTACTATCCTGCTGCTTCACGAGAGTACCATGGTTTTCGGATGTAATAGGCTTTGACATCTGGTTAAACTTTTTCTTTGGCAAAAATAACAAACCTTTAAAGGACATTATAAGTAAGTTTTTAACTAATTTGCTCATTAATTTTATCGAAGTGACAAATAATCTCATTAGTAATCTCAGTAT
>Ga0208970_1000083_pt1 | contig 33634 bp, 45 predicted proteins | sample AOAMet2_C49A8_35_2_FD_188078 | JGI IMG/M metagenome (GOLD analysis project Ga0208970, IMG submission 188078) | Ammonia-oxidizing marine microbial communities from Monterey Bay, California, USA - C0912_C49A8_35 (SPAdes) | ecosystem: Environmental > Aquatic > Marine > Intertidal zone | place...
TGTAAATTTATGCATTATAATTGGTCTATCCTTTACAATAAGTGAATCTTCTATTCTAATTCCAAATTTATTTTCAATATAAATTCCAGGCTCTACAGTAATTGCCATGTTTTCTTTTAACTTAGTATTACTTCGATAAGAAACAGTTGGAAATTCATGTACTTCTAATCCAATTCCATGTCCAGTTGAATGTATAAAATATTGACCATAATTTTTTTCCTCAATATATTTTCTACATGCAGAATCAACATCTTTACAATCAATATTTGGTTTAACAGATTGAAGACCTAGTTTTTGTGATTCTTTAACAATTTCATATGCTTCATTAGCTTGTGAAGAAATTTTTCCTAGTCCAAATGTTCTAGTTGCATCAGAAACATATCCTTTGTATCTTAATGTCAGATCAGTTACTACAAGATCACCTTTTTTGAATTTTCTTTGACTTACTTGAGCATGTGGAAGTGCACCATTTGGACCTCCAGCAATAATTAATGGGTTAAGTGTAGATTTGTAACCAGTATCAAACATTTCTTGTTCCATGGCATATGTCATCAAAATTGTTTGTAATTCTGATTCTTTTTGTCCAACTTTCATTTTTTTAGAACAAATTTCAAACATTTCATCAATAATTTTAGAAGCTTTTTTTAAGATTTTAATTTCATTTTCATCTTTTATTATTCTAGCATCGTAAAATGGTTCTGTGGAAGATTTCAAATGTGGAACTGATTTTTTTAGACTTAGCATAGTTGAATAATTTTGGCAATCAGTACAGACATAATTTTTCTTTATTTTTTCTATAAGAGTAGAAATCAATCCAGATCCACGTTCAGCAGTAATTACATCACAATCTTCAGATTCATCTTTTGCTCTTCCAACTTCAAGTTCTGGCGCAATAATAGTCGTTTTTCCATTTTTTTCTAGTAATCCAATAGCTTCCCCCCAAAAACCAGTCATGTAAAATAGATTCTCAGGCTCAAATGTTACTAAAGTATCACAATCTATTTTTTTAGCATATTTTAGAAGATTTTTTCTTCGTTGTCTCATAACAAAATATTGTGTATTCTCAATTTATGTATGATGCAAAGTTTGTATAAGGAATTTTAAAAAATATTTATCGTGACTGAAGAAAAGAAGAAGAAAGTAGTTGCATTACTTTCTGGTGGTTTAGATAGTCAACTTGCAATTAAGATGATGCAAGAACAAGGATTCGATGTTTCTGCAGTTGCAATAAAAACTCCATTTTGTGATTTTGATTGTGGAAGAGGATGTGGTTTTGAAATTAGAGAACGAGCTGACGATCTTGATGTAAATCTAAAAACAGTTTATCTTGGTGATGAGTATATTGAAATGTTAAAACATCCAAAACATGGAATTGGTGCAGGATTTAATCCGTGTATTGATTGTAGATCCATGATGTTTGATGCTGCAAAAAAACACATGGAAGAAATTGGTGCAGAGTTTATTATTTCGGGTGAAGTATTAGGACAAAGACCAATGAGTCAACATGCACCTGCATTAAGAACAATCGAAAATGAATCAGATTTAGTTGGTAAAATTGTAAGACCATTATCAGCTGCACTATTACCAGAAACAGATCCTGAGAAAGATGGTTTAATCAAAAGAGAAAATCTTGGAATGATTAGAGGTAGAACTAGAAGAGGTCAATTAGATATGGCAAAAAAATATGGAATTGAAAACCCACCAAATGCAGGTGGTGGTTGTTTATTGACAGAGCCACATTTTGGAATTAAAGCTAAAGATTTGTTTTCACATACAAAAAATCCAACAATAAATGATATTGATTTATTAAAAATTGGTAGACATTTTAGATTAGATGAAGAAACTAAATTTATTGTTGGAAGAAATAAAGATGAAAACGAAATGATTAAAGCAATTGCATTACCTGGTGATATTTTACTTGAAGCTAAAGACTTTGTAGGACCTGTTTCAATTTTACGTGGTTCTAATGCAAAACAACATCTAAAATTTGCATCATCTATAACTTTAAGATATTCAGATGCACCAAATAATGAACAAGCAATTGTTTCTATCAGAGATAATGATTTAGTTGAAGAAATTGCTTCTAAAAGTGCAGAAGAAGATTCCTACATTCAATTTAGAATGTAGGCATAAAAAATTGAAAAAGTTAGTTAGAACTAAGGAAGAGTTTTTGAAGGAGTAGTCTTTTTTCAAATATAATGCAAAAGCAAGAGAATCCTACATATCTAAAGGCAATAACAATTAGAGATAGTAGTGATGTTCATTCTATCAAGGAGGATATCAAAAAAGGAATTATTTTGATTCTTAGAGTTACACCTTTGGCACAAAAAGATGTGGATCAATTACGTAAAGTTGTAGAGGAGTTGTATTCAATTGCCAAAACAGCAGATGCAGACATTGCAAGATTGGGTGAAGAAAGAATTATTGTCACTCCATCCAGTATAAAGATCTGGAAACCAGAATACGATTTAAAATAATTTAATTGCTTCTTGAACTTGAGGATAATGAGCAGGTAGTTTGTATGTCCTTCTAATATTCATAGCAAGGTTTTCAGATTTTGAACGTTCACCGTGATTAACCAAAACACGACGAAGTTTTGGTCTTAATCGTTGTACAAATGACATGAGTTGATTATAATCACTATGTCCACTGAATCCATCTAGTTTTTCAACACCACAATTAACTGAAACAACTTCGACTTTACCCTCTTTTCCTAACATAGAAACTTGTTTAGAACCATCAAGAACTCGTCTTCCCAAAGTTCCATTTACTTGATAAGAAACAAACACGACTTTATTTTTTGAATCAGGAGCAATATTTTTGAAATATTCTAAAACAGGTCCACCTTCCAACATTCCAGATGTTGCTAAAATAATACATGGAGAGTTTTCCCTCATTGGTTCTTCTCTAGCATCTGCATGTTCAATATTTGTAAAGTATTCAGAATCAAATGGATTATCATCAGTTTCTAAAATTTTCTGTTTTAATTCTCTTGCAAGATATTCAGGATAAGATTCATGGATGGCAGAAGCTTCAGAAATCATACCTTCAGTAAACACTGGTGCTTCAACCATTTCACCAGATTTCATATAATGATCAATTACCATCATAATTTCTTGAGCACGTCCAACTGCAGGAATTGGTATCAAAACTTTACCTCCATCTGCTAAAGTATTGTTTACTGCATTAATGAAAGAGGATTCTACTTGTTGTCTAGTTGGTTGAACGTCCTCTCTAAGACCATAAGTACTCTCAATCAATAATGTCTCTACTCTTGGGAAATTCCAACTTGCGGCTTCAAATAGAATACTTTTTCCAAATTTAATATCTCCTGAATAAACAAAATTATGATCACCATTTCCAATATGAAAATGACATAATGCAGAGCCAAGAATATGTCCTGCATTAGCAAGAACTAATTTGATGTCAGGAGAAATATCAGTAACAGTTCCATACGGTAAAGTAATTGTTTGTCGCATAACTTGTTTTACATCTCTTTCTGCATAAATTGGAGTTCTACCTTGTGCTGCTGCAACTTTGATTGCATCTAATTGGATTAAATTCATCATAGGTAGTGTTGGTTCACTACAATAAATTGGACCTTTGTAACCATATTTGCATAATGCAGGTAAAAATCCTGTATGATCTAAATGAGCATGTCCAATTACTACAGCATCAAGTTCATCTAATGTAATATCTAGTGAATCTAATCGTGGGTATGAATCCATTGGTGAACGAGCACCGGGATTAATTCCACAATCAACCAAGATTTTACTTTCTGGAGTTGATAATAACATTGAAGAACGACCCACTTGTCCAAAACCACCAAGAGTATGAAGAGATACTTCAGTTCTTTGTGATAAACGAGGTCTAAAAATATCATCACCTACTTGTTTCATTTGTTTACTTCTTTCAGCAGAAGCTTGTTTTAGAGTGGAGTTAATTGTTTGGATAGTTCGTGATGGTATTGTAGTAGCTTTTCGAATTCTTATTCTCCATCCAATTTGTTCAGTAAGATCAGCATGATTGAATTCTTTAGCATTTCTTTGTAATAACCAAGGTCTTTTTGCTTCAATTGAAACTTCACCAGTGGATGTATCAAACAAAGTTGCTTGTAGATTTGCTTCTTTTGGTACATGTTCTGCAATAATTTTTCTACATTCATCTTCAGATTTTCTTATTGATTCATCAGTTCTAATTACAATTCGTTTTTTAATTATATTGACAAGTTTTGAAATTGTTTCATTATTTTCTAATAGATATCTAGGTGAATTTGTATAAAGTGCAATTCGTGGTCCTTCATATTCTATTTTTGTAATACTTGCTTCTTTTGGCATACTTTGCAGTATGGTTGCCATTATATTCTGGCTGCTAGGAGGTAATTCTTTTGGAGGTTGTTTTTTTTGCATTAAATCACTAAAGTTCGATAACTGCTTTCTTTTGTTCACCGGTTAATAGACGGAATCCATCTTTGTCCATTACTGCGATGTTTATTCCATCACCAGTACCAATGTTTCTAACTATTGCAGCTTTAACAGCTCGTAAAGCTATTTTTTTTGCCTCTTCAACTGTGAGGTCATTTCTATATTCTTCTTCTAGTAAACCATAAGCTACTGGTGATCCACTACCAGTTGTAACATAAGATTTTTCTTCAACGGAACCAAACATATCAACATTAAACAATGCAGGGCCATTTGCATCATAACCACCTAGTAAAATATCAGCCATGAATGGATATCCTCTATTTTGATGAAAAATCAATGAACAAAGTCTGGCTAAAGAATGAATTGATATTGAATTTTGCTTATCAACTCTGTGTAAATTAGAATGGTATCGTAAAACATCTACAATATTTTGTGCATCTGCGACTCCACCAGCTAATGTTAAGCCTGCATGTAAGTCAATTTGTTGTATTTTCATGGTGTTATTATTTGCTATAAAATACCCTGCACTAGCCCTCATATCTGCGCATAATACAACACCATCTGTAGCCTTGATACCTACAGTGGTAGTCCCATGCAAAATTTTTTCTTCAACGTTATTTGACAAAATACACCTTTTAAGATAAAGTAAATGTCATGTCACCCTTTTAAATAACTTTTTGATCCTTTGAAATGATAAATAATGTTAAAAAATGAAGATCGCATGCAATCACACACGATGGAATTACCCAGACTTATAGAAATAGGTGAGAAAAACATAGGAGATTTTGGAAAATTTCTAAAGTCATTAAATAAACCAAAAAAAGTTTCATTAATTTGTGGTTCAAATGTTCAAAAAGTCTTAAAAATTAAAGTAGAAAAATCATTAAAAATTAAAAAAATTCAATTTGTATGGCACACATCAACAGATAATCAGATTAAATCAATTAATAAAATTGAAAAAGATGTTAAAAAAGATAATTCAGATTTGATTGTAGGGATTGGAGGTGGACGTTCTGTAGATACTGCAAAATTAATTTCATATAATTTATCCATACCATTTGTAAGTTTACCTACTGCTGCATCACATGATGGAATGGCAAGTCCGTTTGTTTCTGTAAAAAGTGACAAACCACATTCTATTGTAGCATCTGCACCAATGGGAGTTTTTGTAGATATTGACATAATTAAAAAAGCTCCATCAAAATTGTTAGCAAGTGGTTGTGGGGATCTTATTGCAAATATAATAGCTGTAAAAGATTGGAAATTAGGTCATAAAAAAACAAAAGAATACTATGGAAGATATGCAGCAGATTTGGCAATGATGAGTGCCAAAATTGTTATGGAAAATTCTTCAGAATTTAGAAAAAAAGGATTAGACGCACGTGTGATTGTAGAGGGATTAATTAGTGCAGGAGTTGCATCTTGCATTGCAGGAAGTAGTAGACCATGTTCAGGTGCAGAACATCTTTTTTCACATGCACTTGATAAAATTGCACCTGGTATTGGGCTTCATGGAGAAAAATGTGGAATTGGATCTATAATGATGGCAAAATTACAAGGGCAAGATTGGAAAAAAATTATTAAAACATTAAAAGATGTTGGTGCACCAACTACAGCAAAACAAATTCAACTAAAATCAGAGATGATTGTTGAAGCGTTAATGATTGCACAAGAATTAAGACCAGAAAGATATACAATTTTAAAAGAAATTAAAATGACTAAAAAAATTGCATTGAATCTTGCAAAAACTACTAAAGTAATTTAATTTAAGCAGTTTTTTCTTTTGTTTCAGGTTTTTTTGTAGGAGCTTGTTTGTTGACATGAGTTTCAACAAAACTAATTTTTTCTAAAGTATTAACAAATTTGAAAATATCCATTTGAATAAAATGTTTCATAATTTGCAGACCATCTGCACGTAAAATTTCTTCAGGAATTGTAATATTTGCTTCTTTATCTTTTAAATCAAAAGCAATTTTTGCATCCTCAACTGGAAGTCTTTCTTTTAAGATTGCATCAACTTTATCATTTGGTGAATCAAGTGATTTGAGTACATTGACATCAAATAGAATTGTTTTTCCTGCATATCTATGATTATAATCAATTTGCACTCTACCAGATCCAATAAAACGAATAATTCCTCTTTTATTATCAACTTCAATTGTATCACCTACTGAAACTTTTTCTGCATCCTCACCTAATTTTCTAAGTGGAATCATTCTAACTTTACCAGAATCTCTGGCCCCAAAGCCTTTGTCAGGTGTAACTTCAACTGTTAATTTATCACCAACAGCTGTTTTTGCTAATGCTTCATCAAATCCTTTTAGAACAGGGTATGATGTCTCACCAATAGAAACTAGTTTAGGATGATATTTTGCGTTTTCTTCATGAAGTGAATATTTTTTTGCATCTGCTTCAAGAGTAGTGTCAAAGACCTCATCATCGTCTTTTACTTTTGCAGTGTAATCAACTAAAATCAATGAGCCTTTATCAAAAGTCAATGTGATCGTTTCCGAATTTCCTTATATTAGTTAAACGTTCTCAAAGTTAAGAAGGATTAGGAAGAGCTTTTAGTTTGTCTTCAGCTATCTTTAGACCTGCTTGTGAATCAGTATCATATCCCATCATGGATAATGTTGATGCAATTCCAGAAATACATCTCATAACATGAGATGCGTTAACTTCACCCATACATCCAACTCGGAAAACTTTACCTTTTAGATTACCAAATCCGCCTGCAACTAAAATTCTGAATTTCTTAGCTAATGTATCACGGAATATTTTATCTTCTAATCCATCTAGATAATTTAATGCAATAACTACAGTTGAGCGTGAATCCTCTTTTGCAAATGGTGTTAATCCAATAGCAGATAATCCTGAATACAATGCATCAGAACAAATTCTATGACGTTGAATTCTTTGCTCAATTCCTTCTTCAAACATAATTCTTAATGCTTCTCTATATGCATACAAAACAGGTAATGCAGGAGTAAATGGAGTATGTTTAGCTTCATCATAATATTTGAAATATCTTGGTAAATTGAAATATGTTGTATTTGGAGGATTAGCTTCCATGTATTTTCTAGTTCTTTCATTTACACAAATTGGTGAAATTCCTGGAGGACATGCAAATGTCTTTTGTGCTCCAGTCATTGCAATATCAATTCCCCATTTGTCCATATGAAGTTCTTCTCCACCAACAATAGAGACACCATCTAAAACATAATACGAATCATTTCTTGAGGTAAGATCTTTAATTCTATCAAGATAATTAATCATAGTACCAGTAGAAGTTTCATTCCAAACAGCATAGAATGCTTTTACATCTTTATTATTATCAAAAGCTTCTTTGACTTGATCAAATGTTGGATTAACACCTGGTTCAGTTTCTATTCTAATTGTTTCTCCTCCAGCCCATTCAATTGATTGAGCTAAACGAGTACTAAATTCACCATTAACAGGAATAATTACTTTATCACCTTTTTTAACTAAATTTACAACAGAACATTCAACAGCACCAGTACCAGATGCAGATAAACAGACAGCATCTCCTTGAGTATCAAAAACTTTTTTTGTATTGTTAACACATTCTTCATAAAGTTTTACAAAATCATCACTTCGATGATTAATTGATGGTTCAATCATTGCTCGTGTAACACGTTCAGGAACATTTGTAGGACCTGGTAACATTACTAAATATTCCAAAATATCTTCAAAATTGATTAGGCTCAGGCTTATTTATAATTAAAGAATTTGTAGCCGATTTTTTGAATCCAAATTTTCTAAAATTGCTTTAGTACCAGATGGAACTAAATCATCCCATTTTTGATCGCTTTTTATTAAATCCCTAACTCTAGTCCCAGACAATTGATCCCTTTTCAAAAATGGAATAGTCATTACTTGAACTGATCTTTTTGAATATAGATGATCAGTTAAAGGATCATTAGAAAAAACAATATCAAAATTTGGTACTATGGTATCAATTTTTTCAATCCATTTTACATGGTTATCCAAATCAGGAATAAAATAAATTGTAATTTTATTTTTCATTGAATCATCAATTGAAGATAAAATCATTTTCTTTCTTTCTTCAGCAGAGAATGGATTATTATGTTCAATAGATTTGTTTGAACTACCTAAACCCAACCATAATTTATCAACTTTAGATAATGCAAATTGTAATGCTTCAAGATGACCTAAATGAAATGGCTGAAATCGTCCTATTAACAAACCATTCATACAAAATATAGGAAATTTCTTTTTAAAAAACTATCATAAAGCGTGTTAACTACTAAAAAATATGAATTTTCTAAAAATTAACGGGGAACATGGTGAAGGTGGTGGACAAATAATACGCTCAGCAATTACATTATCTTGTATAACAAATCAACCAATTCATTTAGAAAATATTAGAAAAAATAGAAAAGAAGGAGGTTTAAAACCACAGCATCTTACTGCGATTAAAATTTTACAAAAAATTTCAAATGCAAATGTAATAGGAGCTGAAATAGGCTCTACAGAACTAAAATTTATTCCAGGTAACATAGAAAATTTAGAATTAATTGAAGATGTTAAAACAGCTGGAAGTATTTCATTAATTCTTCAAGTTTTAATTCCTGTTGTATCAATTTTACAAAAAAAACTTATTTTAATAATTAAAGGTGGTACGGATGTACTTTGGAGTCCATCAATGAATTATACTCAATATGTATTGAAAGAAGCATATTCTAGAATGGGAATAGAATTTTCAATTAAAATTACTAACAGAGGGTATTATCCAAAAGGTGGTGGTGAAGTAAAATTAGAAGTATATCCATCAAAAATTAAATCAATAAATCTTTTAGAAAGAAAATCAAATAATTTTAAATTAGTTTGTACATTTTCAAAAATTTCAATTAAAACAATAAAAGAAAAAATAGAAAAAATTAAAGAAAAAATTAATGTCAAAATTGAAATTAAAGAGGAAGAGGCAATTGATTCTGGAGCTTCATTGTTAATCTACAGTATTGATAATAATTCAATTATGGGAATTGATGCATTGTTTAATAAAAAAACACAAAATTTTGATTTGGATTTGAATAAAATTATAGATAATTCACTTGGGTTAGATGAAAAATTAGCTGATATGATTGTAGTACCAGCAAGTTTGACTAAAGGCAAAACAGTATTTCGTGTTAAAGAAATTACAAATCATCTAGAAACAAATCTGTTTGTAACATCAAAAATTACAGGTTGTAAATATGGAATTGGAAAGATATCAGAGGGATTTGAAGTAATTATTGAAGGAGTATCAAACTCCAGCATCAAGTAATGATGCTAAAAATAAAATCACCAAAGAAAGTACTACCGTTATTTCACCAAGAATAATAATTTTTTTTCTTAATTTTTGTATTTCAGGTTCAGACATTTCATTTGACATAATTTTTTCTTCAACATCTTTACGAATTACTCTAACATGTACTGCATATACAATAATTAAAACAATAACAAGTATAATTTTAATTACTAAAAATTGTCCATAGCTTGTTTCAAAAAGAATAGTTGGTTTTCCTAAAATTAAATGGGAGTTATACAAACCAGTTACCATCATAATAATTAATGCAGGTACAGCAATTATGTTAAATCGTTTTCCAACTCTGATCATTATTTGCATTCTTTCTTGAAGAGAACTAGTCATAGTTTTTAGAAGTGGAGAAAATACAATTCCAATAAAAAGTGAACCACCCACCCATATTGCAGCTGAAACAAGATGAATCCAAGTTAAAATTGCTTGTTCTATTGCAGCCATGTTTAATCAAATATTATATCAAATATTATGTATTTGGATCTTGACAACGTTTTTTACTTGTAGATTAAGAATCATATTGAAATGGCACTTCAAAGTAGACTTACAGTTTATGCAGCAATAGCTGGAGTTTTAGCTTTAATGGGAGGAATTGTTTACTATGCAAGTTTAGACAATGTATCACTTGATCAAGTTGAAGTTGAATTAACAGATGTTACATTAAGAGAAGCTGGAGAGAATGAATCAAAATTAACTCTTACATTTCTTGTAAAAAATTCTAGTGAAAAAATATACGTAGTTCCAGTTATTGAATATCAACTCTATGGTGATGATGTGTTATTAGGTTCTGGAAAATATTCTACAGAAGATGTTGCGTTACCTGGAAGAGCACAAATTTTTGGAGGTGCTGAAGTTCCTTTGAAAAATACATTTATTCTAAATAAATCAGAAGTAGGTTCAGAAATTTATCAATCCATAATAAATAATGAAGTAACTAATTTTGTTGCTGAGGGAATGATTATCACTCAAAGTACATGGAGTGTTGCTGAAAATGAATTCAGAGCAGAAAAATAATAAAAAGTGGGCCTAATGAGATTCGAACTCATGATCACCGCCATGTCGAGGCGGTATCCTAACCAGCTAGACTACAGGCCCATTGAAGTTGAAAGCAATGTTCAGACATTATTAAGGTTTAAGAAAAGAAAGGCTGAATAAAAAGAGAAAATGAGTGTAAATATTGGAAGATAATTTTACTGATGAAGAAAAAAGAGGGTTCTATAAGGCAATTTATTCACGAAGAGATGTAAGATCACATTTCATATCAAAACCAATTGAAGAAGAGAAATTATCAAAAATTCTTCATGCTGCACATCATGCACCATCAGTAGGCTTCTCTCAACCGTGGAATTTCATATTAATTAAAGATAAAGCAACTAAAAAGAAAATTAAGGAATCATTTGATGAAGAGAAAAAGCGTTCTTCCCAAATAGTAGAAGAACCAAAAAAATCAAAATATCTATCATTTAAGTTAGAAGGGATTTTAGAATCTCCTGTTAATCTTTGTGTAACATATGATCCAACTAAATTTGGTCCATTTGTTATAGGTAGATCAAGTATTCCAGAAGCTGGATTATACAGTGTATGTTGTGCAATTCAAAATTTGTGGTTATCTGCAAGAACTGAAGGAGTAGGATTAGGTTGGGTAAGTATTCTTTCAAATGATGTTTTAAAAGAAACTCTTGGATTACCCGAACATGTAGTCCCTGTTGCATACTTGTGTTTAGGTTATGTTAACGAATTTGCAGATAAACCAGATCTTGAAACTGCACGTTGGTTACCAAGATTAGATCTAAAAGATGTTGTATATTATGAAAAATGGGAAGAAAAAGAAAATTTAGACTGGAAAAAAATTCAAAATTTGATTCAAACTAACCTTGATTAGGCTTAAATAATTTAGAATATTTTTTCTGCTGGGTTTGTAGCGCAGAGTCAATTTGACGCGCAACATGGATAGCGCAGTAGCCTCCTAAGTTACAGGTCGAGGGATCGAAGCCCTCCAAACCCGTTTAATTATAAAAATTGTAGGGATTAAATACAAAGAATAGAAATAGGAATTATGAAAATTGTAGTTATTTCAGCTAGTCCAAGAAAAACTGCAAACACTCAGATAATTATGAAATATGTAAATGAATATACAAAATCAAAAAATTCAGATACAAAATTTATCAATCTCTCAGAGGGAGAAATTGAATGTTATAGAGGCTTTGATGTCGAGTATAATGAAGCAACGAAAAATGCTGCTAGAGACATAATGGAGGCAGATGTGTGGCTAATTGGTTCACCAATTTATAATTCATTTTTTAGTTCTGCATTAAAAAATCTCTTTGAATATGTTGATTATAAAAAAACTGAAGGTAAAGTTGCAGGTATGGCTATTTTAGCTGCTGGAAATATTGGTTTTGTTGATGTTCAAACAGTAATTACACAATTGTTATCGTACTTTAGAGTAATTACAAATCCAAAAGCAGTTTATCTAACTACAGAAATATTTACAGATAATCAAATTTCAGATGAAGATGCTAAAAATAGATTAAAAGAAATGGTTGATGAAACTTTACAACTTGCATCTAAGTTAAAAAAATAAAAAATTATTTACAAATAAATTTTAAAATATAACTAATTCTTGTAATGTAAAAGTCTAATAGTATTATTGTTAATATACCAATATTGAGTGTAAAAAAAGATCCAACAGAATTATGTTCATGTAAATGTCATTATGGTGGTGCAGAAAGTTGTCCTGGTTGTAAAAAGAATCACGGAATAGTCAGTTGTCACTGTAAAGATTAAATTATTTTCTTTTTGAAGATAACACTTTCAAATTAGCTAACTCAGCTTTTAATGATTCAATTTGAACTAAAGTTTTTAAATTTGAGATTTCTTGATTTAATCTTTCAATTTCACTATCTTTTAGTTCAACTGATGATTTTAGATCATTTAATTCTGTAGATAATTCATCTTGAATTTGTTTTATTTCTGAAAGATTGATTGTTTTTGGAACTTCAACTTGGACTGTTTTAGAATTACTCAAGCTTTTTTTTTGATGAACTTCATGTTCATGAGAATGTTTAGTGGTATAATCGACACTCTTTTGGGATAACCAACAAGTTAGAACCATAAACCAGGTAATTGGTACTGCCATGATAAAGATGAAATTTAGTATTGGTGCATAATCGTAAAATGGTGGCCAAAGTCCAGTTAGAACAATAGCAAAGGCACCTGTAATGATAGTTGCCATGTGATTACGCCAATATCCCATGTTTAATTTCAAAAATTCATTCTTTATAATAGTAATGCTAATAGTCATTAAATAAAGAAATTAAAAAGAAAATGGAGTTTAATTTATTCGGCTTCTTCAGAAGTTGTAGTAACTTTAGGCATGTCAGATTGTAAGATTTGGATCTTTTGTAATAATTCAGTTCTTAGATCTCTTGCAACCCTTCTTACTGTAGGTCTTGGAACACCAAGTTCATCAACTACTTTTGTATAGATGTCTTGTTTGTCAGTTACTCCTTTGTCAAGATAGGAATTAATTGCTTCTTTAATTATCGTGCTTTGGTTTGTACGACTCAATATATCATAATTCTAACCGATCTATATAACACTATAACTTGAAAATTTAAAAAATTAAATATGAAAAAAAATATGATTAAAAAATTTGGTTTCTAAATTAACGAGTATAAAAAAATGTAATAATTTTAAAAAAATTAGATAAAGTATAGAAAAATTTCATATGAATTATCAAAAAGACTTTTATGATAATTTATTCTCCGAAATCATATGACTACTGCAAATATTGAAACTAATCACGGAAAAATTTCATTTGAATTATTACCAGACTTAGCTCCAGAAACTGTTAGAAATTTTGAAAAATTAACTAAAGATGGATTTTATGATGGAACATTATTTCACAGAGTAATTCCAGGATTTATGATTCAAGGTGGAGATCCTAATACAAAAACAGATAACAAAGGTTCTTGGGGAATGGGAGGACCAGGATACAACATTAAGGCAGAATTTAGTTCAAGATCACATTTACGAGGTATTGTTTCAATGGCAAGATCACAAGATCCTAACAGTGCAGGCTCACAATTTTTTATTGTAACATCAGATAGTGCATTTTTAGATAGAGAATACACTGTATTTGGACAAGTAAAAGAAGGAATGGATGTTGCAGATAAAATTGTAAATTCACAGAGAGATGGAAACGATTGTCCATTAGAAAAAGTAGAAATGACAAAAATTACTTTAGAATAAATGAATCAAAAAATAATTTCTACAATCATAATTTTTGGTCTCTTAACTGTAATTCCAACAGCTTATGGGCAGTTAAGCCTTGGTTCAGAAGCAAAACAAGAATTAATCGAGGTAAAAATTAATCCCGATGGTGAAATTAATGTTAAACATGTAGTTAGTCCTTCAAATATGCCAACAACTGTACCATTATTTTTAGGTGAAATTTCAAATTTGATTATTACAGATGATTTAGGAGAAGAAATTAATTCAGGAACTGCAAATGATGCAAAGGGAAATCTATCTGTATTGTCATTACCATCAAATCAAAATTCAATAATTACATATAATTTAGAAAATATGAAAATAAATAATAATTTATTTAATACTGAAATTTCTTATCCTCAAAAATTTTCTGTAATATTTGAGGAATCAATTAATTTAATATTTTTAAATAATAATGTTTTATTTTTAGATGACAAAAAAGGAGTCGCAATTAATGGTGGCGGAAATATGAAAATAGAGTTTTACTCGACTGAATCAAAAATAATTGAGAAAGCGACATGGGAAGAAAATGAATTTGATGTAGAAATTATTACAGATTCAGAAATTCAATCTTTTAATTTTAACCAACCAGAAAAAAGTCTTAGTTTTCAAGTAAATGATGAAAATAAATTTGTAACAATTACAATGTCAGAAGAATTGTTAGGTGGCCCATATGTTACATTATTAGATGATGAAAAAATTAAATATACAAAATTTGTTAGAGATGAAGGTATTGTTTCATTAAATTTAAAGCCTGAAACAACAGGTCAAGTTACAATTATTGGAACTACAGTAATTCCAGAATTTTCAATGTTTATTCCGTTAATTATGGGATTTCTGATAATTTTGACTGTTCCAGCAATGAGAAAATTTAGTCTCCGCTAGAACCACAAGAACAAAAACCATATTCATCTATTCTAACATCACATACAGGACATTTTTCACCGTATTCAACTTCCCATGGTTCTTTACCAAAAAGTTTGAAATGATCATCAATTTCTATTGGAACTTCACGCTTTTTATCCAATGATTTGTATAGATATAGAAACTATACATAGATTATCTGAGAAAACTATGAAAATAGAATGTGGTTGTCATTGTATAAAGTGTAAAAGCACAAATCTGGAATCAAATAAAATAGGAATTACTGAAAAAGATGGATATTTTGACATGCATCATACGTGTCAAGAATGTAATGCACATTTTGATCATTTAGATGGAGAGATTTTTGCTAATTGCTCAAAATGTAACTATTCTTCTAATTAGATAATGGAATTGATTCAATTGAATAACGAATTTGATTTTCAGTTGAAGTTTTAGTGAATTTTTTATTTAAAGCCATTTTTGCTAAAGCTTTTGAAACATCCAGTGTACTTGTAGCCCAGCCATATTCTCTAAGTTGTTGAACAGTTTCGCCAACTGATCTTGGTGAATCAAAAAATTTACTAGTTTCTAAAATTTTTAGTTTTGATAAAATCTCACTAGATTGAATATACTTTGGTTCATTAAATTCTGGTTCAAATGTTTCTGCATCATCTAGATATTCTAAACCATGATCATTTTTATTTGAAATTGATTTTGGACTTGATTCATATACAATTTTTGCTTGATTTTCTGGCATATATTGAGAAATATTGTCTATAATTTCACCTAATGTTTGATTATCAACATAGAAATCTCTAGAATCCACCTCAATCTCATTCTCACCTATTTTGAGTTTTATTCGTGCCAATGAAAATAATTAGGTTAATTTTGATTTATTGAGATAGCTCTAATGAGATTTAAGATTAAATCAAAAATTTTACACAAATAATGAAGATTTTTTTTTAATTTTAGCTTAAAATAAAATATTTTGAAAACTAGTCATGAAATCAGTAAAGGAAAAAAGTACAATTATTCTATTTCTATTATTACTAAGTATTTTTGGATATTCACAATTTCAATCTGCATCACAGATATCAGTAAGTATTTCTGAAAATGCGATCATTAATGAAAATGATTCAGAATATGAAATTGAATTAGAATTTACAAATCCGTCATTATTGACATTACCAGCTGGTAAAAGTGAATTTTTTGTATTTTATGACAATGAAATAGTAGGGAAAGGAGATTTAGAATCATTCACATTATATCCAATTAGCAGTATATCGGTTAAAGGTACTTTCACGACAGATACAAATTCGGATGAATCTAAATCTGTAAAAATTTCAGGAATAATAAAATATGATTTATTGGTCACAACCATAGAAATTCCATTTGATTACTACCCCACAAAAGAACAAACAAGGAAATTTATACAATAAATTTAATTTTTTATTTAATGCTTACAGTTTTTGGATCAACTGCTCATGATACAATTCGAACACCAACTAAAACTCTAAAAAATGTTTTAGGAGGAGCTGCAACATATGCAGCAATTTCATCAAGTAATTTTGTTAAAACTGGATTAATTGCAGTAGTTGGAGATGATTTTTCAAAAAAGAATCATAATATTTTATCAAAATATCTAGATTTACAAGGATTAGCAATAAACAAAGGAAAAACATTTCGATATGATGGAAAATATGACAATACTCTAAGCACAAGATCTACCTTAAAAACAGAATTGAATGTTCTTGAAAATTTTAAACCAGTTGTCCCAGATGAGTATAAAAAATCACAATTTGTTTATCTTGCAAATAATGATCCAGAACAAAATACTAAATTAATTAAAGAATTTGATAATGTAAAATTTTCAATGTGTGATACTATAGATTTTTGGATTTCAACAAAAAGAGATGCAGTAATTAAAATGATAAAAAATGTGGATGCAGTTGTAATTAATGATGAAGAAGCTAAATTGCTAACAAAAGAACACAATCTAATCAAATGTGCAAAAAAAATGAAACAATGGGGTGCAAAATATGTAATAATTAAAAAAGGTGAACATGGTTCTTTGATGTTTTTTGATGATGTAGTTTTTCCTACAGCAGGATTTTCATTAGAAAATGTTGTAGATCCTACAGGTGCAGGAGATTCATTTGCAGGTGCAATGATTGGATATCTTGCTAGTAAAAAAACAACAAAGATTTCAGAAATAAAAAAAGCAGTGGTATATGGAAATGTACTTGGTTCATTTGCAGTGGAAAGATATGGCTTAGATGGTTTACTAAAAATAAAAAAAGGTGATATTGCAAAACGTTTGAAATCATATGAAAAAATGATCCAATTCTAAAAAGACTTAAGTAAATAATTTTAAAAATAAATTATCATGTCAGAAAAAAATAGTAAATTAAGTGATAGATTAGATGAAATTTTTGAACTGCAAAAAGGTCTATCTGAAATAATGAAATTGGATAGGTATCCAAAAGATACAGAAGGTAGAGTTTCTGCATTATGTACTGCAATTATGCATGAGGCTGTCGAATTACAAAGAACTACAAATTGGAAATGGTGGAAAACACCTACGGAATTTGATCAAAATGAGGCTAGAGAGGAATTAATTGACATATGGCATTTTGTGGTTCAAGCATCATTAGAATTAAAATTAACACCTGATGACATCTTAAATGAATACAAAAGAAAAAATCAAATAAATCATGAAAGACAGAAAAATGGTTACTAGTTTATTTGAATTTGATTAACAATTAGTTTCATATTTGTTTCATCAATTAAATTTACAAGTTTAATTTCTTTTTGAAAATACTTTATTTCTGATTTTGTAACAGTTAGAAAGGGATCAGGACTAGTTGAATTAATTATTCTATTATTATTATCAACCCCATTTTTATATAATTCAAATAATGAATGTCCAGATTTATGTCCCCAAACTTCTTTACCACATACAATAATTGTTTTAATTTTTTTATTTTGATTTACGTGTTTAATTATTGAATCAATTCCTTTATTTTCAGTAAATAATCTTCCAACAATTGCAACTTTATTAATAATTTCAGAATTTTTAATTTCTTTTAATAATTTAATACTAGAAAGCGTACATATGCAAATTGAGGAATTATCATTACCAATATAGAATTCTTCAGGAATTGGTAAAAGTACTTCACAAATTTTACCAATAGTATCACCTAGTTTATTCAAAATATTTCAGAAATTGTTTTTGCAATAAATTCAATATTTTTGGTAGTTACTTTAGGATGAATTGGTAAAGAAAGTACATTTGATGCTGCCCAATCAGTAATTGGTAATTTAATTTTTGATTTGTAAAATGGTGTTTTATGTACAGGTATTGGATAGTATGAGGCTGCACCAATACCTTTTGCATTAAGTTTCTTCAAAAGCATATTACGTTTTGGTGTAGTAACTGTATAGAGATACCAATTAACATTTTCATTTTTTCGTTCTAATGGAAGATCAAGATTTGATTTTGAAAGTAATTTTGATAAAAGTTTTGCATTTTTTTGTCTAGTTTTTAAAAATTTTGGTAATTTTTTCATTTGTATTGTAGCAATTGCTGCATTAATTTCAGGTAATCTCAGATTAAGTCCAAGTAATCTTGTATCATATCCCTTTAACATTCCATGATTTCGAATCATCAATAATTTGTCTCTTAATTTTTTATTATTTGTAACAATAAATCCACCTTCTCCAGCAGTCATTACTTTTGCAGGATACATACTGAAACATCCCATTTCAAAGAAAGTTCCAGTATGTCTTTTCTTAAAAGTAGAACCTAATGATTGAGCTGAATCTTCTATAATTGGTATGTTAAATTTTTTAGCAATTTCAGAAATTCTATCTAAGTAAGCTACATTTCCATAAAGATGTACAGGAACTATTGCTTTGGTATTTTTTGTAATTTTTTTCTGAAGATCATCAGGATCCATTGTAAAATTTTCTTTTAAAATATCAACAAAAACAGGTTTTGCACCTGTAGAATATACAGAATTTGCAGTTGCAACAAAAGTAAAAGATGGAATTAAAACTTCGTCACCATGTTTGATATCCAATGCGTATAATGCTGCTTGTAATGCTGCAGTACCAGAATTAACAGCTATAGTGTATTTTGAGTTTACAAATGATGAAACAGATTTCTCAAACTCTTGAACATATTTACCACCTTGATTTGCAGAAGAAGTTAATGCTCCATTTTTAAGAATGGATGTAACTACTGAAATCTCTTCTCTGCCTACATAAGGAATGTTTATGGGTATTTTCAATATTTAATATCGTAACAACTACTCTATAAATCTCATTTAATAGCTATGAATTTTTATATTTCAAAAAGTGGCAAATCATAGAATGAAACCTCGTCATTTAGAAAAAACTGATACTGGTTACAAAGTGTATTTGTACATTTTCTATATTTGTGGTGCTATCATGGCTTCAACATTAATTTTTGGTGTTTATGCAACTATGCTAGAGTGGTTAGCAAATGGAACCTATGTTATGGGGGAAGTAATTCACAATACAACTATTCCATTTGAAAATTTTGCCAGAGTATCAACTTGGATATTTTTTTCTACAATAATTGGATGGTATTGTGTAACTAGAATTGGATGGAAACGAACTGCAGGTAATAAAATAATTGGAGCCAGAATGGCTTTACTACAATTAATGCTACTTGGATTTGCAATAATTTGTTTCTATGAAGTATTATACAATTTTACAGTTTTGAATGCACAGATAACAGCAGGAGTTGTTAATGGATTAGTTCCAGATATTGATATGTTATCAGTTGCATATCCAGATCCTGATCGACCATGGAATTTAGTTTTTGCAACTAAAGTTTTTCTTGCAGCGTTCATTATTACGGCACATGCATTTTATCTAAGTGTAAAACCTAGAAAAAGTTTAGATGATGATGAATTATAATAAAAAAATTAATGTTTTATTGAAATTATTTTAAAAAAAATCTATCTAAAATCATGTTTTATAGTATTAGATACACTGTAAACTATGGGATTATTTGGATCAAGTAAAAATGAGTTAAAATGTAAAAAGTGTGGAACTGTATTACCAGATTCTGAAAGACTGAAAAGACATCAAGAAAAAGCCCATAATAAGAAAAAGGAAAAATGCCGAGCGTGTGGTGCTGAATTTGATTATACAGAAGAATTAAGAAAACATAAAAAAAATTGCAAATGATTATTCTAAAAATTCAATAGATTAAGATTTTGCAGGTCTTTTTAGTGATTTTTCAATTGATTCCAAATTTGCAATTTGATTTTTAGAATTCAGAGCAAGAGTATTAATCATTTCAGGGCCTAATTGAACAGATTGTTCAGGCAATGTTTCTAAAAATTTTTCTAATCCTTTTTTATAATTATTAATTAATTCTAATCCCTCTTCAAGAGTCATAAATATTAGAAATTTTCCCAGGCTTTAAATTTAATTTCATTAATGAATATTTATGAAAATCAAAATGTGTGACCATATTGACGTTTCAGGTATAAGAATAGAACAATCTAATTCTATTTTTGCAATTTGTACTGTTAATGAGAATCAATTTGTTACTTATTCATGCAAAAAATGTTACAATGAGATAAAAGAATTAGAACATGAAATTATTTCAAAGGAAGAATTTGAAAAATATTTGAATTAATCAGGTATTATCATAACTTAAAATGTCAAAATGACTTGTGGATATCTTTATAGGTTTAGATTTTAAAAGTTGTTTTGATTTGAATACTGCTGAAAAAGTAAATCTAATTAAAAACTCTCCAACAACAGATGAAGTTGTAACTGAAGAAGAATTAACTAAATTATTTGATGAAAAGTCTTCACCAAATCATTACATTGGTTTAGAGATTTCTGGTTTTTTACACCTAGGCAGTTTAATTAGTACCGGTTTTAAAATTAATGATTTCATTAAGGCGGGAGTAAATTGTACAATCTTTCTTGCAGACTGGCACACAGTTATCAATGATAAACTAGGTGGTGATTGGGATACAATTTCTAAAGTTTCAAAATATTATCAAGATGCTTTCAAATTAGTTTGTCCAGATGCAAAAATTGTTTTAGGTTCAGAATTATATAAAAATAATCCAGAGTACTGGTCAGATCTTGTAAAATTTACAAAACATATGTCATTGAAAAGGACTATGAGAACTCTAACAATTATGGGACGTTCAGAGAGTGATGAAAAAATTGATGTTGCCAGATTACTTTATCCTGCAATGCAAGCAGTTGATATTCATTATTTAGACGTAGATATAGCACATGCCGGAATGGATCAAAGAAAAATACACATGCTAGTTAGAGAAATTTTTCCTAAAATGAAATGGAAAGTTCCAGTTTCTGTTCATCATAAATTACTTCCAGGATTAAAAAAACAAGCAGATGATAAACTAGGTGATGAACTTAGTAAAATGAGTAAATCAGATCCAAATTCAGGAATATTTATCCATAATACAGATGATGAAATTAGGAAAAAAATTAACAAAGCATGGTGTGATGAAGGAGTTATAGAAAATAATCCAATATTAGCAATTGCTGAAACAATAATTTTTAGTAAATTTAATGAAATGAATATTGAGAGACCTGACAAATTTGGTGGTAATGTATCATATTCAAATTATAAAGATTTGAAAAATGATTTTGAAAAAGGAAAAATACATCCAGGAGATTTAAAACAAACAGTGGGAAATTATCTTGTAAAAATTATATCTCCAATTAGAGAAAAACTAAATCTTAGTGATGAAATTTCTGAAGCAATAAAGAAAAGTTTCTAAACTTTAAGATTAGGATTAGTTTGTTCTTTTAAATTATATTTTGATTTGTATCCTCTTGGATTGATCATTAAATCTTTGTAGGTATATGTTGATGAATTACCGACAATTACAGTACTTGTCATACCTAATTCTTCATCAAAATTAAGCAAATTTTCTAAATTAGTCATAACAATTGTTTCAGATTCTCTATAAGCACTTTTAATTATTGCAACAGGTGTTGTAGGTTTTCTATGTTTCAATAAAATTTTTTGAGTATCCTGTAATTGATGAATTCTTTTTTGGCTTTTAGGATTATAAATTACAAGTACAAAATCACCCTGTGCAGCTGACTCAACACGTTTCTGGATTATTTCCCATGGTACCATTAGATCACTCATACTAACAACAGCAAAATCAGTCATTAGAGGTGAACCAACAATAGATGCGCATGAATTAAGTGCTGACACACCAGGAATAATCTCTACTTTAAGATCATCAGAAGGATCCCAACCGGTAGCTGCAAGTGTTTCATAAATTAATCCAGCCATTCCATAAATTCCAGGATCTCCACTAGAAACTAATGAAACAATTTTTCCTGATTTTGCAAGATCAATGCATTGGTGAGCTCTTTCAACTTCTTGGGTCATAGCATAACGATGAATAGTTTTACCACCTATTAGATCCTGAACTAAATTCACATAAGTTTCATAACCTACAATTGTATCACTTTCAGTAATTACTTCTTGAGCTCGAAATGTCATGTGATCATGATGGCCAGGACCAACACCAACAATGTAGAGTTTACCAGTCAATTTCAAAATAATTTTTTCTTTAACTAATTTATCCGTTTAGTGGTGTTCTTATTGAAATGGATCTACTATTGGAGAATTAATAATGAATTCATCATTTGTTGGTCGTGCAATACTAACAGTAAGTAAATCATCATCTTGAAATGAATCTATATCAGATTTAGTTTGTAGAATTTCTGCAAATGACGAGTTATGCCATTCTATAAGATAAATTTTTGAAATTGGACTATAATTTTCTTGATTTGAAGATGAACTAGAAATTGATGGTTGAAAACCTAAAGAACCAGATCCTTTAATTCCATTTTTAAATTGAAAAAGATCATTAGTTGAAAAATGAGTTAAAAGATATGAATTAAGTGGAGAATGTACTACGCCCATTAATTGTGCTGGTCCTATTGGAGTAGCATCAGTTACAATACGGTAAATTGTTTTGCCTTCAGAATCCCAGCTTCGATGAGCAACAAAAGTTACAGAAAGTTCATCCTCATTAATCTCAATAATTTGACCACCAGAAAATGATATTTCATTACTAATTTGCTTGTCAGAACGTATTGTCATCTGATCATTTGCCCATTTTATTTGGGGGGCATTAATAATCACGTTTGTCTCATTAAATTTGAGTCTGCCAGATTTTTCAGCATCAATAATATCAAATGCTGATTCAAAAATAATTTCTTTTTGACCTGTTTTCCACGTAACTTCAATAATAGATGTTAGTGAAGTATAATCAGATTGTTTTGGTGTACTAGAAAAAACTTCATTTTGGAATCCAAAGAGTCCATCTCCTTTAATTCCATTTTTAAAAATAAAAATTTTTTGAGAATTATCTTCTGGAATATCTTTAATAGATTTAGATAGTTGAATATTCCATTTTTGTTTTTCTGAAATAGTGTTTACATAATCTTGATCACTAGCGTCAGTAATTATGTAAAGAATATCATTTCCAGTATGAATTCCTTGGTGCATTGGAATTACAGCTGGAACATTAGCTCTTGAAAGTAATAATGAAGGATCATCTTTTTCAAATTCAAGTTTTTCTGCAAGTACTTGAGTTGGTTGTCCTCTAATCCAACCATCAACGCTAACAGTTGTAGTAAATTCTTTGGAATTTGTTGAGTGTAATGCAAGCCCTGCTCCAGTAAATTCAAAGGAACCTGATTTTTTTTCTGGGTCAATTAAAGATAGACCATAAATTGTATTCTCATTTACAGTCCATGTATCTTGACCTTGAACATCATTTTGGTTAATTTCATGTAAAACAACTACTTTGACTAAATCACTAGAAGTAAATGTCATAGAACCATCATAGATTGTACCCTCATTTGGAGATAAAATAACTGCTAATTGGTGATTTTCATGTCCCAATCCAGGATCTTGGGAAGATGTAATTGTTTGAGTAAAATGAACTTTTTTTGTAGAACCTGCATCAACATATTGATCTGAAAATGTTGAAACAGAAACAATTCCAGTAATAAATAATCCAATTATCAAAATAATAATAATTTTTTTCAATAATTTTGACTGATTTTATTACTTTAAATGATTTGTCTTAATTGATTTTATCAAGAGTAAATGCATTATGTATTGCACGTACAGCTGAATTTGTATCAGAATTTTTAACTACTAATGCAAGGTTTAGTTCTGATGAACCTTGAGTAATCATAGATACGTTCACTTTATTTTTCTCAATTGCTGCAAAAACTTTTGATGCAACACCAATTGTACCTCTCATTCCAGAACCAATTAATGCAATTATAGATACTCCAGTAGTAACTTCTAATTTTTTAATGATTTTTCCTAAAAGATCCATTTCCAATACACTAACAGCTTTATCAAGATCAGAATTTTTTACTACAATTGTTATACTTGATTCAGAAGGATTTTGAGAAATCATCATTACATTAATACCAGCTTTTGCTAAAGTTGCAAATATTTTAGCTGCAGTTCCAGGTGTTCCAATCATACTACCACCTCTAATATCGATTAATCCATTATTACGAATATTACTCACACATTTTACAGTATTTTTTACAGAAGCTGAAGGTGATGCAGTAACTAAAGTTCCCTCATTACTAGTACTAAATGAATTTCTAATTTTCATAGGTATTTTTTTAGCCAATAGAGGTTCGAATGTTCTTGGATGGATTTGTTTAGCACCAAACAAAGCCATTTCAATTGCTTCGGTGTAAGATACTTCTTTGAGTAATTTTGCATTTTTAACAATTTTTGGATCTGCTGTCATAAGTCCATCAACATCACTCATCAACCAAATTTCATCTGCTTTTATGCAAGAACCAATAATTGTTGCTGAATAATCAGAACCTCCTCTGCCAAATGTTGTTGTATGTCCATGTTGATCAGCACCTGAAAATCCACCTACTACAGGAACTGTTTTTTTAGAAAATAAATTATCAATGGTTTTTGATACTCTTAATCTAGTTGTATCCATTAGTGGTTTTGATTCACCAAAATTTGAATCAGTTACAATACCTACTGCTTTACCAGTCATCGGAATCGATTTTTTTGATAAATCATTCAATGCTGCTGAAATTAATTTTACAGATAATCTTTCACCAAATGAAATTAGATAATCCATTGATCTTGATGTAACTTCTCCTAACAAAACTAAACCATCTATTAGTGCAACAAGTTCTGTGAAATCTTCATTTAATTTTACTAATAATTTTTTTTGAACATCAGATTTTTTGATTGTTTGTTTTGCTAATTGTTTATGTCTATTGGTAATTTTTGATGCAAGTTGTTCTGCTTTAGATTTATTTTCTTTTTTGATAGATTCAGATATTTCAATTAGATCATCAGTTGTGCCAGTTGTTGCTGAACAAACTAAAACAATTTGATGTTTTTTAGATAATGTTGCTACATGTTTAGCTACTGCTTGGATATCCTTTGTGTTAGAGATTGAGGTTCCACCGTATTTTAAAATAAGTTTCAATTCAAAGTATCTGAATTATTCAATCTTTAAATGCTTTAACTTTCCACGCGTGGAGCAAGATAAAAGTGGATTCTGCCTATATTGGCAACTTTAAACTCAATTCTAAGTGGTTTTGCGCTTGAAAATTCACATGTGATAAACCCTGCATTACTGCCTACGGCTTTAACTACAGGATTAAGATATTCTAGGCTGTAAGTACCAACACTATCAGCATTTGAAGAAATTTCTTCTATGTCTTCTGCATCTTTATCAAGATCAATAATTACTTCTCCAGAATCACCTTTTCCTGAAAAATCTCCTTTAGAATCAGATGTATTGATAGTTAAATAATCAGATACAACTTGTACATCACCAAGAATTTTATCAAATTTTGACGAAGTAAGAATTATTTTTGAATCATAAGGAATTTTTGGTAATGGTGTATCAGTTGCAGAACTTTCAATAAGACGTATTTTGTATTTTTTATTTTTTCCAACTGTTACTAGTAACATTTTTTCTTCAGAAATACTGATTTCAATACTATCTTTTTTATCTGCACGTTTGATAAGTTTCGAAAATTCATCTATTCTAACACCGAATTTAATATCACTATCACATTCATATTTTTCAAATGCTGAATTTGGCCAAGATATGTCAATAAGAGCAACATGAGATGGATCCATTCCTCTAAAAGTAATTCCTTCAGCTGTTGCAACAAAAGTTGCTTCCTCAACTAATGTGGATATTGCAGAAATAATTGCTTTCAGATCATCTGATCCACTTGTTTTAGCTCCGAATGTCAATTTAATTTTGTTGACTATAAGTTCCAGTTAAACCTTATGTGTAATCACGCCAGGTGTATTTACATTTTTGACAACGGTAAAATCTAGTTGTTGGTTCATCAGCACTTCTAGTTTGAAACATCCAAGCTACTGCCTCATCATGTCCACATTTTTCACAATCAATTTTTACCGTAGGATTAGTATCTTCACCTTCATCGCCTTCAAAAGCAAGAAGTGAAAAATCAGGTTCTTCTTCAACAATAGGTTTTTTCTTATTTGTTACTTTTTCTCCTTCAGTATAACCACATTTTGAACATTCAAGGCCAGAATCACCTTTTTTTAGTTTGACCTCACATTTGGGGCAAAATTTCAATCTAATTTACCTTAATTTTGAATTAAATAATTCTTTGAACTCTTCAGCCATTTTTATTGCGGATTCGGCTGATTTTTTAACTTCAGTTAATGGTTTTGTACTAGAATTAATTCTCATCCAGCACTCATTAGTTAATGGATGTTTAACAATTACACCTGCAAAATCAACATTTGAAGCCTTGAGAAGTTCATGTTGAATAATGTATAATACTCCAATATCAGTTTCTGTGACGGAAATACTGATTTCTTTGGCTTCTGAACTGATCACTTGTGCATTCATGTATTCAGAAAAAGCACTTATTGCGGATATAAATCATATGAACTGTAGCAATGGCAGAAAGCAAAATTTCACAAATAACACTCGTAAAATCAAAAGAAGAGTACTCAGCAGATGAAAATATTGAGATAAATGTCCAATTTTCAATTGAGGGGGACCTTAGAGATGCATTCAATGAAGCAAATTGGACTAAAGCATACAATAACAATGATGTTTCAATGAAACTGAAATATGGTGTAAAATTGACATCAGGCGGATTTAGAAAGAAAGAATTAGGAAGAACTATCGATTCATATCGAAAAGCTGCCATTTTCTGGACAAGAAATCCAAAATTAGTTAATCCGATGAAGGATAGAAGAATTTGGGTTCAAATCGCAAAGAACTTTGAACCATTTATCAGACTTTCTGAAGAAGAAGTTAGAGAAGAATTCATGGACTTTAATGAAAAGTTTGTATTCAAAGCATCTGATTTAGGAAAAGGTAAACACAAGATTGGAGCAGAAGTATTTTCATCATGGCAAAAACATGATTACACTGAGCCAGGAAGTATCAAAAATAATTCTAATGAAATAGAAATTACAATCAATTAGGATATAAGGAACTTTTTTTCTTGAATTAACAATGGCAAAATATGACGGTCTATTAGGACAACCAATTCTTGAAGTCGAAGAACCTGATAAAGAAGGTGGAATAACTTTCATCTTTAAAGATAACAGGTTTATGTTTATCAAACCAGTTGACGGAAAAATTGAAACCATATCAATTCCAGAATAGGTGATTATGAATGGAAAAATTTGATAAACTCAAAATGTTGGAATTGGTAAAGGTTGAAGATCCAGATGCTGAAGGTGGAATGACTTTACATTTTCAAGAAAACATTACGTTGAAAATTAAAAACGTTGATGGAAAATTAGTTTCAGAATTTGTATAACTAATTTCTCACATATTTTTCATAATAACTTATTGCTAATTCTTGCACATCTGATTGAATAGATCCAGGTCTTTCTTTTCTAATTTTTTCAATTGCATTTTTAGCTGAATAGTTTTGATATTTTATAAAATAACATGCAAGAATTGTTCCAGCTCTTCCTAATCCTGCAGCACAATGAACCATTACTGATTGATCATTTTGAATTTGAGTTTGAATAAATTCTACTGCAGAATCTATTCCCTCCATATCAGGAGCATGAAAATCAGCTGTTGGCACATGTAAATAATCAATTTTTTGAGTCCATTCACCAGGTAAAGCATTTTCAGTCATAGTTACAATAGATTTTACCCCTTGATTCAGAAGCCAATCAAATTCATCTAAAGTTGTAGGAATTCCAGAACCAGCTAACTTTTCCTCAATTAACCAAGAAAAATTAGTAGGTTTTTTTGTAATTTTACCATGAACTTTTCTCCACATATTACCAGGTTTACTCATCTTATCATTTGATGAAATTTACTATGTTTTTAGCATTACGAAAAAAAATTTAAAAAAAGAAGTCAAATTAAGAAAAAATGTAAATTTAAAAAATTATTTTTAAATTATGAAAAGTTAAATACTGTTTTATCAAAAATATTTTTGTGCCTACTGCTTATGTGTTATTAAATTCAGATTTAGGTACAGATGTATCAATTATTACTGAAATTAAACAAATTCTTACAGATGAAAATGTAGAATTTGAAGTTAGAGGAGTATACGGAGTTTATGACATAGTTTTGAAAATATCATCAGATAATGCTGAAAAATTACGAGCAATAATTACTAATAAAATTAGAAAAATTAGTAAAGTTCAATCAACATTAACCATGATGGTAATTGAAGAACAAGAAAACCTATAATTTTTTAATTTCATCAATAACTTGAAGCATTTCTGAATCAGTATTAAAAAAATGAGGCGATACACGAATGATTTTTGTTTCCATAATCTCTCTTACTGCTAAAATTATATTTTTTTGTGCAAGTTTATCTACTATTTCTTGTGGATCTAAACCTTCAATGTTAAACGATACAATACTAGTTCGTTGATTAGGATCTTCTGGTCCATACAAAATAATTTTAGGTATTTTTTCTAATTCGTCTCTAAAAAGATTAGATAGGTGTTGATTTTTTTTGCGAATATTTTCCATACCAAAATTTAATAGATATTTTGCAGAAGATTCCAATCCAACAATTCCAACATAATTTCTAAAGCCAGTTTGAAATTTATCTGGTAAATCTTTAAAAATTAAATTATTTTCAGCCTCAATAATTGCGGATTCACCACCAATTGTTTTTGGCTCTAATAGTTCACTAGATTTTCTATTACAATAAAATAAACCAGTTCCCATTGGACCACATAACCATTTTGAGCCATTAAAGGACATAAAATTACAATTTAGTTTAGAAACATCATGATCACCAATACATCCTATTGTTTGAGCACTATCAATGAAAAGTGGAATTTCATTATTAAGAATTTTAGAAATTTTTGGTATTGGTAATATTGAACCCGTATTATACAAAGCGTGACTTAGAGCAACTAATTTTGTATTTTCATCAATATTTGATTTTAAATTATCTAATTCAAAAAATCCATTTGGATCTATTGAAAGACTTCTAACTGAAGTTTTATCTTTTAATTTAATCCATGGATAAAAATTTGAATGATGTTCATGTGTCATTCCACGAATTATGATATTAGATCTATTATCAAATGAAAGTCCATTAGCAACAATATTAATTCCATCAGTAGTACTTTGAGTTAAAATAATTTCATCAGATTGACAAGAAATAATTTTAGCAATAATTTTTCTTACATTAGATAATTTTTCTGCAACAAATAATTCTGATTCTTTAGAATCAGGACCTAAAGAATTGTATGATATTAAAAAGTCCTTCATAGCATCTATACTTTGAGATGGCATTAAGGATACAGATGCATTATTCAAATAGATTTTATTTGAAGAGGGGAAATCATGAGAAATATCTTTTGATACTAAATTCATTATTATATCTGTAAAATCATATTTTAGTGTTGGATAAAAGTCCTGAGATAATTCTAGACGATAATTTGGAATACATTCAAAGTGAATTTAAAAAAAATATACCAAATTTGATATTATCTTCAAATTCATTTCATAAAATAGAATTTTTAAATAAAATAATTTCTTCTACAAAAAATCCAATTATTTTTGTAGATATGGATTTATTATATTCAGGATATATTGAATCAAAAATTATTCAACATAAAGAGAATTTGACGATTTTTCAACCAAGTAATCAAAATTGGAAAGAAAAATTAGCAGAAATTAGTAATAAGATATCAAAAGAAGAATTTTTAATTATAATTGATTCATTTAATGGAATTTATAATATATTTGACGATTTAGAGTCTGCCAGATTTGTTAATTCATGTATAATGTTACTCTCATCTTTAGGAAAACAATCTAATTCTACAATTATAATCACTGCAATGGCTAGAAAAAAAGAAAATAGTGAATGGATTTTATCACCAGGAGGGAAAAAAATTATGAAATTAGTAAAAATGGGAATTTTTTTTATCAAAAAAAAGCAAAATGATCTAATTATCAATTCCATTAACCAAGAATAGAATTAAAAAAATAAGCGATCTAAATCTAAACGCCGTTATAATTTATGAAACGCCGTTATAGCAGCATAAATTTAGGAAAATTATATTAATGTCAAATCACGATTTAATTTTGTTATGCCAGTAGGAATAATTCCAGACATCAGCGAACAAATGTGTATCGGATGCGCACTATGTGTAGAAATCTGTACAACACTTGGACCAGATGTTCTTAGAGTAAAACCTGTTGAAGGCTGGAAAAGAGGTAAAGCATTCGTTTTCTACCCAGAAAGATGTATTTCTGATGGTGCATGCATAGGTGTATGCCCAACAAAAGCAATCTTTTGGATGAGACCAATGGACTTTACAGTTGGACAACCAGTTCCACTCTACAAAAACTCAGTCTTCGTAAAAGGTTGGACTGAATTAATCGATTAGATTAGTTCAAACAATTTTTAATTTCTTTTTCTTATTTTATTTTTAAATCTTCATACATGTTAAATCGATAAAAGATCTAACTATTTCTTAGAAAATCTAAATTTTGATGACCATTTGGTTTGTTGCTTATTTGTCTGTTTTTTTGAAAGATTATTTAAAATATCATATGTAATTGTAAACCCATTACCAACTAATGTAGCATCCTTTGAATAATTTTCTTTATTAGAAACTAAATCATCATCTAAATCTTTAATTTTTTTAGTTTTAAGATCAAATAATCTGATTTTTTTACCATTTTCTAATTCAATAATTGCATCTCCACTTAAACCCTGTATAGAAAAATTTTCAAAAAATCGAATTGTTCCATTTTGTTTTAGTTTAATTAAACAATCAAAAGTTAATTTACTTCCATAAAATAAAATTTCACGTGCAGATAATATTGAATCCTCTTCTACATTTAAAACAATAATTGTATCTGCATCAAGAGACACAGTATTTGAAATATTTTCAGCAATAATTTTTCCTTGAGGTGCTGAAATATTTGTTCTATGTTCTTGAATTTGAAAAATTCCAACTCTACCTTCTTTATCTTCAACTCTAAATTTTCTACCATAAATATTACCTACAACAGCATTACCACTATCAATAAGAATTCTAGCACCATTTTCAATTTTATATTTATTTTCTAATGGATTAATAAATTTGAAATCTCCTTTAGTTAGGTGTATGTTAGTTTTAAATTCTTGAGTCCATGAAGGACTAGTAATACTTCCTTGCATAATTATAGGTCCATCATATGTTAAACTTCCAGCCATAAAATTACCTTTAATAGATAATGTACCAGTTGCTTTTCGTTCTAATTCAATTTCACCAAGAGTTTTTGAACCAAATAATCTAGTTGCGGTTGTATTTGATTGATTTAATGCAAAGGCCCATTCTTCAGCAGTTTTCATTTCTTTAGATAATTCTTGACCTAAAATCTGATTTTTTCTTCTAACATCTTCTTCACTTTCATCCGAATAAACTCTAGAATTTTTAATTTTTTCAATATCTGTATCAGGATATTTTTTACCAATTTTTAGATCATCATATGCTTGTTTGATTTTAATAAATTGTTCATTTTCTCCACCGCGATCAGAATGAAATTGTAAAGCTAATCTTCTAAATGCATCTCTAATTTCTTTCTCTGTTATTCCTTCTACAATTCCTAAAATATCATAATTAGATTCAACCATTTTTTATCAACCTAGTTAGGATCAGTACTCATTTTCCTATACTTGTAGTTTATTACATTACAAGATATCAATGATTTGGAAAATTTTATTAAAAATTACTCATAAAATTAATTTTTTCTTATTTTAACTAAAGCAATTATGGCTATGATAAGAGCAATTATTCCAATTCCCGTTGCCCAAATATCATTCATATCTATTTCATCTTGTATTTGATTATTGGAATTTTCTAGATTTTTAACAGTATTTTCTAAAATAGTAATTCGTTCAACAAGTTTTGCATTATCATCAATAACTTCAGTTAATGCAAGATCAGATAATTCAGGAAATTCAATATAGGATCTTTCTGCAATTGGAGGTGGATGCATAGATAAATTGACAGGTATATCTAAAATTTTTCCAATCAAATTTGCTTGGAAGTATCCAGATACCGTTGGAGTAATAAAAGCATAATATTTTCCCGGAATATCATGATCTGCAACTAAAGGCAGAGTGATTGTTTGAGTTTTATCATATACAAATTGAACTTTTAATAATTTTCTTAATCCTTCAATACCATTTTGAAATTCTTGAGAATTTGCACATTCCAAAGGTATTGAAATATCAGTACAAGTAATTAGTGGACTAACATACAATTCAAGTGCATTTGTTTCACCAGAAACAACTGGTTCATTCATCCAACCAATTTCTACACGATACTCTTCAACTGCATCAACTGTGTGTGCATATGCAATTCCAGCAAAACTTGGAATAAGTAACAATGAAAGAATTAAAAAAGTATATTTCATAATTAAAAATTAAAATCTAATTTTAAAAATGTTTTTTTTTGAGATTTGTACCATTATGCATCTGCATACATTGAAACTTCCCAAGCTGTTGGTGTTTGTGCAAATGCAGTATATTCTTTATATTTTAATTCAGAATATGTTTCTAGAAAATCAGTTGTAAAAACTTCCTCTAAAAAGTTAGAATCACTACCAAGAGAATCTAATGCACCTTTTAATGAAACAGGTAAGGCACCAATATTATATTCTTTCTTCTTTTCTGAAGAAAGTTTGTAAACATTTTCTTCAATAGGATCACCTGGATCAATTTTATTTTTAATTCCATCTAATCCTGCTAAAAGTAATGCAGCCTCTAAAAGATAAATATTTGCAGTAGGATCAGGTACACGATATTCTATTCTTTTACTTTTTTCTTGATTTCTATTATACATGGGAATTCTAATTGCAGTTGAACGATTTGCTAATCCCCAACAAACATTGACTGGTGCCTCAAATCCAGGAACAAGTCGCTTGTAAGAATTCGTGGTAGGATTGGAAATTGAACATAATGCTGATGCATGACTTAAAATTCCTCCAACATAATATCTACCAATTTGACTCATTTGTGCAACTTCATCATCTTGATCGTACATTACATTGCTGTTATCTTTCCATAAGCTTTGGTGTGTATGCATAGCTGATGCATTATCACCAAAAATTGGTTTTGGCATAAAAGTTGCTACTTTATTTTTTCTTTTAGCTTTTACTTTAACTAAATTTTTAAC
>Ga0208970_1000093_pt1 | contig 32710 bp, 41 predicted proteins | sample AOAMet2_C49A8_35_2_FD_188078 | JGI IMG/M metagenome (GOLD analysis project Ga0208970, IMG submission 188078) | Ammonia-oxidizing marine microbial communities from Monterey Bay, California, USA - C0912_C49A8_35 (SPAdes) | ecosystem: Environmental > Aquatic > Marine > Intertidal zone | place...
AACATAGGTTGGAGTTAAAGCAGTCCATGTGCTGCTTGAAGCTAATTTATAAAAATATTGAAAAGTTGCTTCTAATGCAGTTCCAGTATAATTGGTTGATGTAGCAAAACCTGTAACCATACCAGCACGAAGATCAATATCTTTGGAGTTGATTTGATAGCCATTATTACTCGTTCCTAGCAAGTCAAAGTTTTTAGCTGCGCCTACATAATACCCATTTGTACTTGTGCTACTAAAGTCATCATAAAAACCATTTTGTGCAGGTGCGGTTCTCCTATCAATTTCATTCCACACTTCTTGTTTAATACTTTCAACAGTTACAGTCTCTGCTGTTATTGAAGTTGCTCTTACTTCTCCATGTATTCCAGCATCTCCAGTTACAACTAGATTTCCTGTTCTTAAATTGCCAACAACATCTGCACTTGTAGCAGTCATAGCACCTGCTGTAGTTACTACAAAAGCACCTGAGCCTATGTTTAAACTACCTGCATCAATATCACCCAAATTGCTATTTATAGCAGCTAAATCAGTAACAGTAATTTTATCCGCACCAATAGTACCTGAAGTTATATTATCTGCATCTAAGTTGGTAACAGTAATAACTGAAGCATCAATAGTTCCTGCTGTAATTTTATCAGCTGATATATCTGCAACTTTAGAATCAGTAACAGATCCATTTCCTAAATCATCATTTTGTACTGGTGGTACTGAATTATTAAAATTATATGTAGCAGCCTGTGATTCAACATAATTGGTATTTAATGATCTAACTTCAGCTGTATATCCGTTATCAACCTCTAAGCCTGTTAAATTAAAAAAATTGTTTTTAGTTCTACCATCGTATTTAACATTGTCATTAGAATCTTTGACAATAACTCTAAATTCATATGCTGGATATGTAGTTGGATTCGTCCAGGTTAAGTAAGGCTGTACTCCTGTTGTTGGGTCTTTATCTACAAAATTAAGGTTAGTTGGGGTGTCGCTTTTAAACGAATCAACCATGTCCCCAGGGATTTCTATATTTTCATCTGGGGGTGTAACATAGCCATAAATGTTTGATTGATAAATGACTGCATTAACACTTACAGTTAAATCATTATTTATAGTCATTTTGGTAATTCTGTATTGCTCTGCTGACATTGCAACCCTGGAATTAGTTACTGATATAAGCTCTCCAACTTTGACATATAGTAGTTTGTGTGTGCCTGTAAATGAAATAGTTTTATTATTTCTTGATCTTAATAAAGCAGCCTTAGCGTTTTGATACACAATATTATAATTAGTAATAAATGGCATCTCAATTGTAAGTTTTAGCTCTTCACCACCATCATCGTATTTATAATCTTGGCCAGAAGTTGCTGAAACGTGTTTGTAGGTAGCTGTATCTAACTCATAATCTTTTTGCGCGTTAGCAAATTCAACCTCTACAATATTAAATTTTTCCTCTTTGTTTTCAATGGAAACTTTTATACCAGATTCTAAAACATCATCATCATCTATTGATAATGTTACCGCTTCACTATCTTCAATTTTTAAAGAATATATACCATTGATGTAATTAAAAATACCACGCATATTAGCAAGTATTTTTTTAGCATTATCAAATACAGTCTCTTCAGTATCTATAACCCCATTAAAAGGAAACCTATCTTGCGTGGATGTTATATCAATGCTAACAGCAGTTGGATTAAAGGCGATTGCAGTTGTTACAGCTCCGCTGCTTAACTGTATTACATATAATGTTTCTTTAGGCTCTTGATATTCACTTTGATTTTGATTATATGCATCTTCTAGCCTATCAGCTCTACTGTTACTAGTTTTACCAACCACAGTTCCAGACGCGTAAGTTGTAGATCCAATTTTTATGGTAATTGGATTGCCAACTTTTAATTTATTATAAACAGCTAAATTTGCAGTAGTCTTTTTAAATCGCATTTCGCCATCAGAGCTTAAACTTTGCAGCGTTGCAGAATATGTAAATGTTTGTTGTGTGGTGTTTTTATTTGCAGCGGTAATAAATGACTGCATATCAATAGCTGATGTTGGTAATGATTTTCCATATTCTGAATTAGTCAAATAATCTAATAGAACTAATGGTGTATTGTTTGTAAATGCATAAGTAGATGGATCGTCAATTCTTTGGCTACCAGAGCCATTTATTACAGTAGAATCTAACCTTGGATCATATATTTTTTTGCCTTGGACATCACATGTAATTTCTGGAAGGCCAGTAAACATACCACCACCAGAATCGTAATCAAAATTACAAGCAATATAAGCAATACCTTTTAATCTATGTGCAGAAGTCCATTCTGGAACACAGCCAACTAACATTGGATCTGCTACCTGATCTGCCTCACCCATATGGCAATTAAAAACCATTCTAGGCTTATTTGGTGGATCTTGGTTTGCTAGTATTCTATCTATTTCAGCCTGTGTAGACCCAAAGTAATTAGAATTTCTTTGTATGAAATGATCAAAAACTGATGTGTCTGCAACTGACCTGCCACCTATTTTAATATTACTAATGCTGTGTATTTCTCCAACTGAAATAGCATAGACTACAAATAGCTCTCTATTGTTTATTGTATTTGCATATAAAACAGTTCCTGCAACCCTTCTAGTTCCATAAGAAACAGGTATGCCTCCGCCAGTCCCATACTTTTGTATTAAAAGTTGGTTGGCTTGTTTTTCTAATTTTTTTGCTTTTTTATAAGACTTATATGATGCAACTCCACTTCCAACATAAAATAAAATTTTCAGGGCGGTGTATGGATCCATTTTTTACGCCCTCCACCTAATATCATTTTTAGCCAAATGTGCAAACTGCATGCCCTTGTCCCCTGTGTAAATGTCTTGTTGTGACTGGTCTGTGAATTTTCTACCTCTGACAATATCCCAATTTTTAAATTGATTGGCTAATTCCACATCAACAACTATTCCATTAGTTGTGTCTGAAACTGAGGCTGCTGCTACTGTGCCTTTAAAATATTCAAATGCATTTATTATGGTTTCTGAAGGATCTAAAAATGCACAAAATATAATTGCATTTTTATTTACATAATCATTTGTTAAAAAAATATTTTTAATGCTGTTGGTTGTGTTGTAAAGCTGCAAACCTATGTCTGAATATTCTAAATCACTATTTTCTTGTATTTGATCTGTCATTGATAATGATCCATCTGCAATATAATTTTCTGAATCAAACGTAATATTTTTTGAATGATCTGTTAAAAGTATGCTTGTTGATGTTTGTATTTTAACTAAATAAGCAAGTCTAATATTTGATCCATTAATTTGTGTAACTATGTTTGAGGGCAAATTTCTAGCCACTATAAAACCTCTCTTATATCAAAACTTAAGCTATAAAAATTACTTGCATCAGTTGATGTAAGCACATCGTCCGATGATAAAGCTACTGTAAATAATGGCTTATTAACAGTTATAGACTCATTGTTTGCGGTTGCTGTTTGTAATGGTGGTTCAATAGATACACTAGAAGCACCAGAACTGTTGCTGTTTATGTCACCAGTGACCATATAAACCTTTGTATGGCCATTGAACTTAATAAAATCACCACCCTTTAAAACATCATTGGTTGATGCTGTAAATCCATCACAGGCAATGCTAGTAGCTCCAACAGCATTTGTTGATGTAGTTGCTACAGTTGTTTTGTCCTTATCAACACCCAAATTATCTACTGGATATTGAAATGTAAATGTACTAAAACTGCCTTTTTGTGAAATTAAGAAGGCCTTGTACTCCTGGTAAGCTGTTTGTTTCATTGGAGGCATATTTACAGACAACGTATAGTATTGAGCCGCAAATTGATTCACACTTCTTTTACCAGAAAGTGTATAAAAAGTAGTATTAGGCCTATTTGAGCTAATGCTTATTGATTGTGGGTTTTTTGTTGTTGGAAAACTCATTAAGCTAAACCTGCATTGCCTTTTTGATTCATTGCTTGAGAAATAATGCTAACTAGTAAATTTTTTCTTTTAACCAAAAGATCATCAAAACCAGCAGAGTCATTAGCGGATATATTTAAGTTAATAACTGGACTGGTTTGTGTGTTGTTCTTACGCTCAAGATCTTGATTGCTAGTAATATTTCCATTTACACTTGGTGTAAATAATTCTCTGCCTGACTCTCCAACTAGGTATGTGTGACCCTTTTTAACAAAACCGCCTAAAGCATTATTTGCCTCAGCTGTAACTTCTTTTTCTGGAGATATAACACTTTTGACCATCCCAACTAATTTTTGAACTATGTATATGTTTATTAATTCTTTTATTACAGCATTTGCAACATTAGTAACTAAGTTTTTAAAGTCTAAAAACCCTTTGCTTGTTGAATCAAAAAAGTCCTGGAAAGCACTTGTCAGCTTGCCATCTATAGTATCTGCAAATTGTTTTACAACCTGTGTTGTATCTTCAACACTTGTTTTTATTGAATCTGTAATTTTCTTTGTAGTTTTGCCAGCATCCTCTCCGCCCTCTGCTCCAACATTTTCACCAAAAAGGTATTGTGTAATTGTAGGCAAGTTGCTTTTATCAATTTCTTTTTTTGCTATGTCTTCTACTTCTGCATAATATCCAGCAATTTTTTCTTTTAATTCTGTAACTTTTTCACTAGAAACATCTGGTAATAAATCTATTGGCGGTATATTGCTTACGCCTAATTTGTCTTTTATTCTTTTTGGTAGTTTATCTATTAGTTTATTAATATTGGCTATACCTACATTTACTTTACCTAATATAAAATTAATAAAATTTGTAAATCCTTGCTTTATAGGCATAACAAACTTTTCTTGGAAAGCTAAAAACGCTTCGTTAAAAAATATTTTAGTTTTTTCAACTGCTGTTGGTAAGGTTTTTTGTATAAATTCTTGAAAAAGATCATTAAGCTGATCTCTAAATATATACATTGCGGTTGCTAGTGCTGTTAAACCTACAAGAACAAGTGTAAATGGATTAGCCATTGCTAAACCAATTAATGTTTTTAGGCCAGTAATTAGTTTTGGAATTATAGCCATCACAGCCACAAGGGCTGGTATAAATAAAGCATCTAAGTTTTGGCTAATAATATTAACAGCACTAGCTATCATTGAAAAAGCGCCTGTAGCATTATTAATTTGGCCAACAAGCGTTGTAAATTGTGTTCTTAGGTTTGTAAATGCCTGGCCTAATGTGATACTCATATTATCAACTGTTTCACTTGTTTCGCTTACAGCATTTATTAATATTGGCAAAATAGCCTCAGCTGTTAATTTACCCTCTGAACCAAATTGTTTTAATTCACCAGTTGTAATACCTAAACCTTTTGATAATAAATTAGATAGAATTACGTTGTTTTCCATAACTGAACGCAACTCATCACCTCTTAAAGCACCAGAAGCAAGACCCTGCGCAAGCTGTCTAGCAGAGTTTGCAGCCTCGGAAGATTCTGCACCAGCAATAACAAATGTATTAGCAACTGTTTGTGTGGCTTTTGCAATATCATCCTGGGAAACTCCAAGCTCTTGAGTTGCAATAGTCAATCTTGTAAACAAAGTACCTATAGCATCAAAATCAGTTCTTGATTCTATGGCAATTCTTTTCATCTCAGACATTGCTTTTGCAGTGCCTTCTACAGAACCTGTTAAAGCTCCCATTCTATTTTGTATGTTTACAAATTGATCTGCTGCCTGAGTAATCTCTCTAACACTAAATGCAGTAATTAATGTATTTCTAAGATTTTTTAAAGAGCTTTGAGTGCCCTCTACATCTTTTTTAAATTTATTAAAAGCTGCGCCTGTTTTATTTTCACCTAACAGTCGTACTTTAATATCAGATTTAGCCATTATCTTCCCGTTTGCTCATTTTTAATTTCAAGATAAGCCAACCATCCTTGAAACTCTTCTACTGTCATTTGTTCTATTTCAAAAAGAGTTTTATTTAATTTTTCAGCCAATGCATATTTGACATATAACTGCTTATCTTTTATTACTTTTTTTTAACTTCGTCCTGTGACATGTTATTCATCATCTCACTAGATACTCTTATCAATACATCTCTATCAACCTTCTCCAACAAGGCTTTTTTATCAGCAATAGTGAATATTTTTTCACCAGCTTCATCTAGTGCTTTATAAATTAAAACATAAGCTAATAGCTGCACATCATCATCTTTTGCTAGCTTCATAAATTTAGAAGTCTCTGAAAGAGTTATTGGCTTGCAATAAATCTTAAGCGGTATATTTTCATCCTCACCCCATTCAGGGACTTCTATAATTTTTGTCTCTAAGCTATCAAAGTGCTTTTTAGCGTTATCTATTACTGACATCGTTTATGCTGTTGTTGTTGATAATTCACCAGAGCCCTGTACAGACAATGAAGCCTCAACAAGACCATCAAAAGATGCACTTCTTGAAACACCAGTTACAATGGCAGAGCCGCTATAATAAGTATCTGAAGCACCAGCTGGATATAAGTTAAGAATTACAGTGTTACCCACAATAAAAGCACCTTGTCCATTAGCATCAGAATCATCCCAGAACACATCTACAGAGCCTGAAAAAGATTTTAATGAATCTTTATACGTTCTGCTAGCATCACCCATAGCAGTATCTTCTATAGTATCTGCTGTATGCTCTAAAGAATATGATCTAACCTCAGCAATAATATTAGTTCCGCCAGAACCGCCTAGCTTAATAATACCATCATTTCCTTTAAATGTTGACATTCTATTTCACCTCGCCTTTCGGCTTTTTGTTAGAAGAAGATTTAATTTTGTCTTGCGACTGGATTGCTTCTTTTTTCCAACCCATTTCCAACATAGTTTTCACATTTGACTGTGGAACTTCAATTGAAATTTTACCATTTGGACTAATTAGTTTCATAATTATCTCCTATTATACCGCTACATCAGGATTGGTTTCCTGAATATAGTAGTTTGTTAAAAAAGTTAAGGTTGCATAACCTACTGGCTGCTCCCCGTCTCCTGCATATTCTATTTCCGTAGACTCTATATAAGTATCTTTAGCTAACCCATTTAGCGTCCTATCTGCCATTATAGCCTCTTCTACTTCTTTACTTATTGTGTCAACAGTATCATCAAAATTTGAAATAGCTTTACAATATACCTCAACTACAACAGATAATTCCCGACTCATCACTCGATCAATACCTATAACAATAGGTTCAGAAGTTTCTGATTTAGTGTAAATAACCAATGAAGGCAAAGTATTATCTTGCAATGTATACACTCTTGATTGGTATACGTTAGCGCCTGTAGTGGTTAAACCTGTTAATGCGGTTCCAAAGTATTCCCTGATCTGTTGTCTTACATGATTAGCCATTATTGAACCTCAAGTATCAATGAGGTAACCCCAAGGTTATCATTTTCAAAATTTATAATTTTATAATTTGTTGCTGATTTTATTTGAGTGCCATCTAAATTATTTATAGCAGGTGCTGCTAATAAATCTCCGAAAGCAATGTTTGGCACGTCTGTTGTTTTAACTTGGGCAACCGGAGTAAATCCTTGCACAGGTAATCCAGCTGTATCAATATCTACGTACTCTTGATTTAAAATTGCATTAATAGAAGATGATGACCCTCCCGTTGGAGTATATGTTACTTTTATACCATGCCCAAAATCAGCATCAAAGTAACCATCAAAATCTCTATCAAATTCCATTGACATAATTAGTCTTTAGATTTTGTTTTTAAAGTTTTTGTTTTTGAAGTTTTTAAACCTACGCTTCTATTTTCTTTTTTTACTTTAGGTTTTTCAACATAAACTTCAGCTTTATTGTATGAGCATAGCTCAATACCAACGTGCTCTGGGAGCTCTATAACGTCTCCTGTGCACACTTTTTTGCCTAAGGCTATTGTATCACTAGTTATTAAAAATTTTTTCATATTTAAGATAGGGGCATTGCTGCCCCCATTCCATTTAAGCATCAACTAATTAGTCGCTTGATTTACAGAAAGATACTGCATGTCTAACAGCTACATCTAAAGTTTGTAGAGCAACAATTCGTACCCCACCTGATGTGCTAAGAGCATACGGATCAACTGTTATATCAAGACCGCCATAAAGACCAATTAATAAGTCTGCAAAGTTACCAAAGTAGTAATCACCTGAAGTAACTTGGTTTGATCTAACAACATCATATCCATTAATGTTTCCATCTGGACCGACTATCATTTGACCAAATCCACTTGCTTTATCAACAGTTTTTAGGTTGCCCCAATCTGCAGGTCTAGCTATATATCTTAATGAACCTGTTAAAGCGTTGTCATTTGATACAGCAGATTCCATTGCAACTAGCTCTGCAAATGTAGGCACAGCAGCAGCAAATGTTGTAGTGTTAATACCTGAAGTATTAGCAATACCAGTAGGTTGGCCACTTGAACCTGAACCAGTTAAAGCACCTAAGTCAATTGCAGTAGCAATAGAAGCACTTAAGTCATTTCTTATTAAGTTTTCAACATCCAAAGAAGACTGCTGAAGCATTAATCTTGAAGCGTCTGTAAACGCGCCAATTACTTTTGGAGACATTGTTACTGAACCTGTAGTAAATTCACTTTCAGCAGCAGCAGCGCCTTCAGTTGCAATCCAAGCAGCAGATGAAGCACCTGTTTTCTTTGGTATTACAACATTTCCTTGCAATCCGCGTAAGGTGGTTGCTCCGGCTTGCATAACGCTTGAAGAGTTTCTTAATACATCAATAAAATCACCAGCTCTATAATCTTCAGATATAAGAGTTGAATCATCGGATGTGTTTAAGTCTCTTTTGCCCCATGCCCCTAAAACTTCTGCAGGAAGCATAATGCCCTGAGCTGTTTTACCATACTGTCTAGCAGCTTCATCTGAACATTCAAATTCAAATTTAGCAGCTTCTTGAGCTTTTCTATCTGAAGGATTTGCTAGTGCATTAATTGCTCTAACTAAAGAGAATTCTCTTACTTCTTCTTTGCTCATACCGATTTCAGCAGTATCTAAAGGTTTGTCATTGCAAATTTCGTTTAACAATGCGCCTCTAAATTCTTCTACTGAAACACCGTTTCTAATAGCGTCATCAGCTAAATCTCTTTTGTTATGCTTAACAGCTAAATCAATGATTTCTTTCGAATTTCTTTTGAATTCAGCTTTAGCTTCCTCAAGAGTCTGGCTTCTGACTTCGTCAAGATTAATATCTTGTTTTTTTTCTTCTGTCATAATAATACCTTTTTTTAAGTTAGCAGAACGACCAACTCCGACAAGCCTTGACTGGTCAGCTGGCACAGAAACACTGGATACCTCCATTGGGGTCCAGGCTGCGCGGTAGTAGTCTTCATCGCCGTTGTTATCTCGTTCTAATTTATTTACTCTATACCCAACACTTATATTCATTCGAATACCGTCTTGAATATCCTGAAAAACTTCTTGAGCAAGAGCTGATCTTCCCAATCTTACTACTGCTATTGTCTTTTTAGCAGTCTCATCAAGTTTAAATTCTTCTATAACTCCAATCTGTTTAGTCATATCATGATCCAACAAAAACGGAGCCCTACCTGAAGATATAAATTGCATATCTATATCTTTTTGCTCGTGGCTTAAAACTTCTAAGCCAAATGAGCGTTCAACCGGTTCTTCAGAGCTTACGCCAATTCGAACAAGTCTTTTTTCTTCATCAATATAAGATGCTTTTGATAAATCAATTGTTCTATAATTTATAGAAAAATCAATATCGCGGTTATCTTCGTCTTGATCTGAAGATGCTTCTAATTCAATAGCATCATCTTCATGTTCAACATCCTCATGCTTCTGAAATTCAACAACTACAGTGTTGTCAGTCTCAGTAACATTAAGGATATGTCTATCTTCTTTATTCATAGATTTCTCCTCTTTATTTTTTGTTGATAAAGGATGCCCACTAGGTAATAAGTCTGTATCATGCTTACCTCCTTTAAATTTGCCATTTCTTAAGACAAATAAATAAGAGTTAACCCGAGCCGCTGCCCATTGTTCAGGACTACTCACCGATGGTCTTACTGAAGCTGGATTGCTTTTATATGCACCAATCCCTCTTTCATAAACTTTTGATAACGTTGCTACACTTGTTCTTTTTGATTTAGTGTCCCCAACTTTATCGTTGTGTTCTTTAACTTTATTTTTAATCATTGTCAGAGCTTTACCTGTTAAAGCCCTTTCTTCTTCATTTTTCATTTGGTTAACTAATTTTTTTGACCAGCTAAAACCTGCATCTCCTCCCCAAAGACCCCATGCAATTCTGCCATTACTTGGGAATCCTTTTTCACCTGGTCGAAAACCTTGTGCTTTTTTATCTACTTCATGCCTGCTAAAAAAGCTGTACATTCTTTTGATTGTACTATCTGATAGGTTATCACCATTAACAATTTGGTTTGCCCTTGCAAGGCCCACTCGTGTTCCGCCTCTGCCAAATTCTTTACGCCAATCTAATGCTCTTTGAGCGTCTTCTTTCATTCCTTTAGTCGGTATCGTCATTATTTGACCCTCCTTTAATTTCGGGTTCAATTGGCATTTTTATTCCAAATGGCTGGAATGCTGTTTTAATCCCGTACTGCTCAGCAAGTTTTTGTTCTCTTTCGTGCTGTTCGTATAGCTCTTCAACATCACGCCCGTAATTAGATTGAACATCTTGATATGTTACAAGGCCGGCTTGCATACCACTTATTGATGCATTCATTTCTTTTTGTGGGTCTACCCACTGGAATGATCTGCCAATAAAAATTGTATTATTTGCAAATTTTTCATATTTACCCATTGGTAATGGCCCGCTCGCTTCGTCTCCCATCATAATAGCGCCACTTGAAATAGCCATTTCAAGCCACTTTTCAAACACAGGTCGCATAAAGTGATCAACTACAAATCTTTGATATAGCTTATACATTTCTCGGTCTTCTAAAGCGCCTGCTCTTAAAGAACTATAATTTACAGAGCTTAAATCATTTGTTAATGCGTGATATGAAATATTTAATCCTGAAGCTATTCCTCTTAATACCTGGGTTGTAAACGGGCCAAAAGCTGTAGCCGGATGATCGGGATCAAAACTTTTAAAATCCATGCCAGCTGGTAACTGCTCAAAGCTGCCAGCGGATGCTTCCATAATAGGAGTGTACTCATCTTCGTAACCTTCGCCTATATAGCCATCACCGTCCGGGCTTGTAAAGAATCCCATTTTAGCTGCTGAAACGCGAGCTGCTGTAATTTCAGCTTCCATATAGCCATTAAGCATTTTTATCTGAGGCATGGCAGAAGCAGTCATAGGGACTCCTCTGGTCTGCTCTGCTCGTGTCGGCATGTAAGCGTGTATGATTTCCTCAGCTGGAACTCGTATGTGCTCTTTAGGCGACTGATATGTATTATCATACGGATGATTTTTAAATAAATAATATGCAACAGGCTTATCAAACTTGTCTACTTCCACGCCCATTTTAATTTTATTTTTAGTTTTGGAGTTAACTCCGTTTTTCTGCTCATCTAAATGATCAGCTTCAAGAAATTGAATTTTATATTTGTATTTAGTATCAGTTGGCGTAGCATGTCTTATTAAAACTTCCCCGTCTCGCATTAACGCTTCTACAAATAATTTTTGACAATCTAAAAATGATTGTCTGCCATTAAGCGTGCAATTACCCATTTTTGCCCAATTTTTAAATTCACGCTCAATAGTTTGATTGCCTAATATGTCTAAATCGCCTTTAGGGTTTCTTGCTTTAACACTTAGCCTAATACCATTTGCTCCAATGATATTGCTTATCATTAAATTTAAGTACCTGGTAACATACGAATCATTTCTTGCTAAATCTCTACTGCGATCTCTTAAAATTCTTAATTGATCTTTTATTTCAGAATCAGCTGAAGTATTTGCAGCTTGAAAGTCCGCAAATAGTCTGCCGGTATTAGCACCTGCATATCTACGAGTAGAAGATACTTTTTTTAATTTTTTTTTGTTTGTGAATCTGTTATACCAGGCCATAGTTAAAACCTTGCCTTTACTGAATTACCAGAGGCTGTTTTATTTTTAATTCGTGCTTTTTTAATTTCTTTTAGATATTCCGCTTTATATCTGTCTCTAAAAGTCATGATCTCATCGATAGTCATTCTTGATAACGACCTTCCAGCTATAGACATAGAAGACTGATCAATTGATGCTCTACCTTGTATTACAGCCTCTAACGCATCAAGCACTTTTTTTGCGTGTGTTCTTACGTCGGCATTAGTATCAGCAAAATTAGGATTTAAAAGCATGATTCCATTATCTACAATCGACCTAGCGCTATCGCTCGTCCGGGTGATGTATGCATTCCATTTATAAGTATGTGCATTGTAATTTGCCGTAGTAGCAGCAGGCACTTCAATATAATAAGTGCTATCTGCTTCTGTTGCATTAATTGTAAATTGATGGTTGCCACCGCCTCCTGAATCACAATGAAATTCATAAGATAGCGAATAAAAACCGACCGGGTAATCAATAGCGAGGTCGTCTTTTTTCCACGCCCAGGTATCACCTACGACCAACTCAAACGGTTCGTTTGATGCGTAGTCCGCTCTATTAAAAATATTAGCCATAAATTAAAAATATATCTATACCCGATTATAACGAATATTTATAATAAATTGTAAGATATGTTTAAAATTTATTTTTATGTAATTTTATATAATTTATATTACTTTTAGCTAGTAATTCTGTTGAGGTTTTAAAACTTTTAACCCACTTATCTTTAGGCGGTTTCGGCGAATACGTTACCACTTCTTTTATGCCTACTTGAATAATACCTTTTGCACATTCATGGCACACCTCTAAACCATACACAAATAATGTTGACCCTTCTAAGGATATCCCATTTAGTGTGGCATGGTATATACAATTCATTTCAGCATGAATAATATATTGTTTTTTTAATTCTGAGTTTTCATATATGTTGAGTGTATCATTAAACTTTTTAGGAAATCCGTTATAGCCCTGTGATAATACTTGACCTTTTGAACCTATAGCAACAGCACCAACTTTAACTGAAGGGTCTTTAGACCAGCTAGCAAACTTTTTTGCTAATTCAATATATTTTAAATTCCATGCATCAGAATAATTAGACATTAACTTTTAATTTTTGTACTGCATTATGTTTATAACTTGATATTAAGAAATCATTATTATAAATATTATCAATATTAGCTTGATCATTTAATTTTACATTTGGTGGGTTAAATATTTCAAGCGTATCAATAGTTTTTGCAAACTGCAAATGATTATTATAGATATGCGCGTCGCCTAAATTAAATATTAGTTTATGAGGAGTTATATCTAATTCATTAGATAAAACTAACATTAATAATGCATGAAACAAGACATCCGAAGGAAGTCCCACCATTACATCAGACGAGCGCATATTGACTAGTAAATTTAAATGATTCTCGTGAATTAACAATTGAAAACCGTGAAAACATGGTAATAAAGCCATTTTATTAGCATCAATTGGATTCCAGGCTGTTACATACAACCTTCTTGATTGAGGATTCTTTTTAGCTTCGCTAATTACATTTCGTAACTGATCTATTTTAAACCCCGAATAATTTCTCCACTGATAGCCATATATAGGCCCAAGGTTTCCATCATCTTCAGCCCAGGCATCCCAATAGTTACAACCTAAACTTTTAAAGTCATTAACATTTGTATGACCTCTTAAGAAGGCTAATAGCTCGCCAATAACGCCTTTATAAAATATTTTTCTATGCGTTAATAAAGGAAAGCCTGCTTTGAGATTTAATTCTAAGTTAGCCCCAAATATACTTTTTGTACCAACGCCTGTTCTTTCTTTATCTCTATTAACGCCTTGAGTTAATACTTTGTTAACTAGATTGAAATATTGCTTTTCATTTTCCATTTTGTTTTTTTAAGTAAGCTCCATAAAAACTAGCATAATTAATTAAATCTAATACTGAATCATAGCTAGATTCAAAGTTAGGTTTCTTTTCGTCAAACGCTATCGATTCTAAACGCTTTACTTTTGTTTGAATCATTTGCAAATATGAATGATGCCCATACGGAAAATATTCTTGCTTAGCTTCAGAATCTTTTGAGTTGTAATCTTCGGCTTTTTGTTTTTGTAAAGCTGCCGCTTCGCTTAATACTGAATGCATGTTTTACTCCTTATTTAAAAAATCTAATTTACCTACATTATCAAAATGTTGAGGGGCTTGCCAGCCTTCTGGTTTTACAAGATCAGGCAATCCTAAAGGATTTGGCCTGCTATCTTTAACCCCTATTTCTTTTTGCATGTTTGCATGATGCACACGCTTCCATGCTGTTTTAATATCTACATCAAACGCATCAAGAGAGCCTAGCGCAATTACAATGATATCTATAAAAGCATCAACAACTTCGTCGGGCTCTTCGTTGTTGATAGCTTCAAATAACTCTGTTAACTCTTCTTGAATAAACTTAGCTCTGAATTCAAGATAATGTAATTTTTCATTATCAGATGCTTTGCTAATAAACCGGTATATTTTGTAATACCGGTTTAATTTTTTAATATCACCTAGCATTACTTGCTAAATATTTGATCACAAGTGATTTCTGTGATTTTTGGTTTTTGTAATTCGGCTAATTCAGCTTCATGCTTTTTAATTGCTTCAATGTTATTGTGAAGCTTTGCAATTATTAAATGTACTTTAATTGTTTCAATTTTAGATACTTGCATTATCTAACCGTTTTATTACTTATGATAACATAAGGCTTTTGAGTTAAGGTTTTAGCCGCTTTCATTACAAGGCTGTGGAATTTATCATCAGCTTGTATTGGTGAAATATTTTCAGCTAAAATTTGCTTGTGGGCAATGCCGCCTTCCATATCTTTGTATAGTTTATCAAATACTGCTTTTACTTCTTTTGTCATAATTAACTCCTATTTAAATTATGTTGTTTGTTTATAAGATAATTATATCAAATCATATATAAATGTATACCTTTTTATATGTTTATTTCCAATCATTTACCCAGTTTCGCCTTTGATTAGCTCTAAATGAATTGTTTTTAACATTTTTTGTATGCTCCGCTTGCGTTGATTTGTTTTTATTAATTAATTGCTCTAAGCGGTCATAATTCGGTTGCAGTATATACAAAGCGGCTAATCCATAAACAAATGTATCAAGCGCTTCATTACGTGTTGTCTTTTTAACCCATTCAAACTTTTTGCCGCCTTTAAAGTATTTAATAACTCTTTTTTCAGATGTAAGCTGTCTAAAGTACTCTTCATCAACTGTAGCTGGAAAGTGTATTGTTTTTATTTCAGATTTTAATCGAGTATAAATTGCTTCTTTTGCAGTATCAGAACCAACAGGGTAAAGTATATGTCTTGACCGGCCAATAAAAGATGGTCGCCCTGCTACTGGCTTATTGCTTTGTGACTGACCTTTAATAGCAAATACTTTTCTATGTACACGTTTTGAAGTAAACGCATACACTTGTTGTGTATGATGTCCGCCGGAGTCAACACAAGCGCATGCAATTCTAAGAGGTTTATCATCTTCTCTTTTAAATGTTGTTCCTAAATATGTATCTAAATCTTTCCAAACAACATTACTTGAAGGGTCTCCAAAAAATACGCGATAGTCTAAAACCCAAGCTTCGTTGTTTTTACCCCAACCTATTGTTTGAGCTTCGAGTCTATCCCCCTGTACATCAACACCGGCTGTAATTAATAAAACATTGTTTGGAATATTTGAATAGTCGTACTCTTCTCGTTGATTCATTAATGAGCTATGTTCAATACTTTCACCCGGATCATCAAACGTTTTACCTAAAGCAGTATTGACCCATGTCTTTAGCATTTCAGGCTGACTCTTAACAGCATAAAAATCAACAGCCATATCTTTCCATGTTCTCCACGGTGAATATAATTCAGATATATGAAATCCTGCTGTTTTCTTTGTTTCTTGCGTTGCAACCCATTTGCCTCGAGATAACATCCACATCTTTTTAGTTTCCGGGATAATACATTCGCAATGCTTGCAAGTGTATTCTGCTGTTTCAGGTTTTTTAGATTCCCAATGTATTTGTTCCCAATCTAGCACTTGATACTCATTGCATTCAGGGCATGGAACATTATAATATCTTTGGTCAGACTGCTCAAACGCAATTTCAATTCTTGATAAGCCTTTAATTGTTGGGGTTGAAGTAATAAACACTTTTCGATTCCAAAACGTTGTGGTACGTTTTACCGCTAAGTTGATCGGGTCTCCTTCTGCTCCAGCGCTAGGGTCATAACGATCTATTTCATCGCAAAGCAAAATTCGTATTGGTCTTGATGCTAATCCTGCTGCTGAGTTTGACCCGACGATATTTATATTACCTCCCGGGAACTGCTTAGATAAAACTGTGTTAGAGCTATCTTTACTTCTTGGGTCTTTAACTTTAGCTCTTAACCTATCACAATCACGAATCATATTGGCAAGCCTGTCTTTACTCCAAGCTTGAGCCATTTGCAATGTTGGTTGTAATACTAAGCACGGGCTAGGGTCTTGGTCAATATAATAAGCCACTATATTGTTTAATATTTCAGTTGCGCCAACCTGTGCGCTTTTCATAAAAACAATAGTATGAATTTTAGGATCATTAACAGCATCCATAATACCTTTTTGATATGGTGCTCGTGATGTTTTCCACATACCTGCTTCCGCTGATGACTCGGGCGAAAGCGTTCTATACTGATCAGCCCATTCTGAAACAGTTAAATCAGGCGGAGGGGTCCACGTCTTTTTTGTCGATAAGAGTATTCTCTCTATATTCTCTTGGTATTGGGTCATTTGCTAATTCCTCTAATGCCTCATATATTGAATTCTTTATTATTTTTTCTACCTCATTAAAATCTTCGCTAGCTAAAACTAAATGACTTACTTTATTTGGTATTGTTAACAGCTTACCACGGCAATTAGCGGCATAACTTACCCAGGTTGATTCTACTTGATCGGTTGGTATTAGCTTTCCTTCTATAACAGCCACATCTAACTGTGCTTTCTTTGCTTGAGCAGCTGTAAGCTTAGTTTTCTCCTCTGTAATATCTCCTGTGCCATCTTTTAATGTATATCTAGCCTTTTGTTGCAACTCTTCTATATAAGATTGTCTGCAATGATCTAAATCAAGCGGATTTGGGCCCGGTTTAGGCTTAAATACGCCTTTTTCAACTAATTTGCCAACATTTTGCACTGACATAAACAAATGCTCGGCTACGTCTTTTCTACTTGCCATAATCTAAAATTAAACTCAATGTACGGAACGAGTGTCTAATAAAACCCCGTGAGCGAATAACCGCGGTGGTCATATTCCACAGAGTACCTGTTGTTTTGGAACTAATGCTTAAAATCAAAGCGAACCTCTTATACTGTAACCGTGTAAAGTAATTATTGGAATCAAATAGCATCTAGCATTGTTAACTTTTATATCTTTACAGTTTTCTCTTAAGATGCACTCAATGATTTTCATTGGCTCAACCCATAAAAAACCTGCAGCTGTATGTATACACCAATAGCTGGCTTTGGTTGTAAGTATATCTCCGGGCTTATTATTACGCTCATATTCAATGATAACGTTATTAGTCTGCTCTGACTTCTTGTCGTATTTAACTTCAACACTTTTATGCAATTCAGGAATCCATATATCGTAGTCAACAAACTGGCCTACTATACGCGTTGCTAACGGATATTTTCTTTTTAAAGTTTTTAAAACTTTTTCTTCGTATTGTATACCCATGTTTAATAATGATTGAAAATTCATATTATTTTAAATTAGCCTTTCTTAAATAATATTTTGAAATCTTTTCAAATTTAACTGGCCATAAGCGATGTATAGACTTACCAGCTATTCTGTAAAAAGGAAAACGTTTTTCATATTGCGGGTTATTTTCAAATCTATGAATAATTTTTAAACCTTTGTTATTTTTTTCCCATACTCCATATATGCCTTTTATAGTTGCTTTAAATTGTTTACCCTTTACTACACCAGACTTTCTGCCTGGAATATTACCGTATTGATTAAGCTTAGCATTTACTGTAGGCACTGCTGTATTGTTTGCTTTCCTTATGCCCCCTTTTACTTGTAAACGCATAAAATCTTGCGCCCAGTCTCTAAAAGTAATAATAGCAACTAAATTATTTTTTTTAGCATATTTAACAAATAAAGAATTAACAGTTTGTTTTCTAGGGCGATCTAAATGTTTTCGCATTGCAACCTGTTCAAGCTCTTTCACTCGTACGGCAGTTTCGTTTATTGCAATACGTGTAATATTAGGCAAATCAACTTTTTGAAATTTTACAAGGTTTTTTAATGTGGGCTTTAAATTAGTTTCAATTTTTACTTTCATAAGCTTTTATTTCTCCATGTATTTTACGTGTGCCTTTTTTTATATTTAAAATATTTTGATCAATTGCGATAAGCAATTCTTCAATATAAAAAATTATAACATCTTCTTTGCTTTTATATTTTTCATATGCAATTGGTAAGTCGTCTTTATTAACACAAATAATAATTTTATTATTTGTAACAGGGTGATTGCTTAATATAAATTCTGGTGATAATTTATTATAACCCAAGTTAATTGCATCTTTTATTAATGCTTCATAAGCTCTTATCATCATATTATTTAACTCAATCTTATTATGTGTTAAATATGCATTTAAGTATTTTGCCTCAGCTCTTTTAAACCTTATAAGAAGTTCAGGGGATATTAACTGTAAAATTCTTTGTTTACCCCATTCTTTACTTATTTTGTTTTTTATTTGATTCAATTCAAGCAAAGACTTATTTAATTCTTTCTTAAGTTGCTTTGCTTTAAGTTCTTTTATTTTGTCTTCTTTATAATTCATAGTTACATTAATAGTTACATATTAGCAAAAGGCGACTTCTTAAAAAGTTACATGAGTTACATATACCTAAAGGTATATGTATGTAACTCAAAATGTAACTCTTTTTTCTTTGAAGTTTGAAAAGAAATGTAACTAAAAAGTAACTAATGTAACTAATTATGTAACTAATTAATATCATCGTACTTTTTAGCTTGATAGCCTTTGCCTTGTTCATAATATATTTTATTATCATCCTTCAATCTTTTTAGCCTTTGTTTAACAGTAGACTCCTTTAAATCACGCTGCTTACGTATTACTTCGCTTTGTGTAACCCAAATAGATATAGGGTCAACATCTTCAGCCTCAGCTTTTTCTGCTTGTATTTCAGCAATAGCTACAATAGTTTCATCTGTTTTTGAATCTTTTTCTTTAAAATCATCATATTCAGTTTTAACTAAAACGCCAGAAGTTAAACCTGGATAGTTAAGCAAATCAATTTCTCTAAATTTAAAGAACTTAGGATTCATTGGCTTTCCGTCTTTTATTAAAGTTTGTGTAAATTCAACCCTCATTTCTTCGCCTTCGTCTTTCGGTCGTTTAACTGCAAACTCTGCATCAACTGCAGCTGGAAGCACAGAAGAGCCACGGGCTCGTCCAGAACTACTATGCCCTGTATGATGTATCAAAGCTATACAGCAACTAAACTCAGACTTTAAATGATCCACACGTTCAATAAATCTATTCATATCTTCAGTACTATTCTCATTGCCAGCTCCAAAGTTACGAGCTAAAGTATCTACATATAGACAGCCTATATCTCCAAACTCATCAGCAACCTGATGAATATGGTTTATAAGATTTAAATGGTCTTTTTCGTCTAAAAACCTTACACCTCTATCAGATACAAACATTTGAGACTTATGTAAATCATGGCCATAATAATGTTCCCATGCTTGCACACGTCTTGCAATACCTCTTTGTCCTTCGCCCGCTAAATAAATTATAGGGGTTTGTACGGTTTTATGTGATTGCCATGGAATACCTAGCGAAGAGCATAAAGCCATATCAATAGCAACAAAAGATTTACCACTTTTAGGTGCCCCATATATATCAATAACTGAATCTTTTTCCATAATATCTTCAATAACCCATTCAGGCTCTTGTATATTTGTAATTAAATCAGATATTCTACGCAACGAAAGCGATGGCTTTTTAGGCTTTGATACTTTCGATTCAATATATTCTTTAAACGATTCTTTAGTATATATATTTCTATAGTAAGCATCATATAAATCATCTTTTTCATTTAAAGCTTCAGGCACTTTAGCTATAACAACACTGCAATTGTTTTCAGTTAAGTATTCGCTTAACTCATTAGCGCATTTAAAACCCGCCTCATCGTTATCTGGCCAAATAATAATATCTTTACCAAATATAGGTTGCCAATCCGCTTTTTTCCAACTGTTAACACCACCATGCCAGGTTGCCGTAGGCCCTTCGTATAGCTGGTTTGCACCTAGTGTAGCCTTTTCGCCTTCACTTATTAAAACAGGCCCGTCACCGTCTTTATAATAAATTGGCATTAAGCCATCAGGCCTTTTTAAATACCAGTTATCGTTATCTTTACAAAAAGGCGCATATTTTTGCTTAATGCTATGCCCTTCTTTAAATCTCATTACAACGAATGAATCAGTATATTTTAATAATACTTCAGCTTCGTTAGCTAATAAGCGCATTTGCTCTTGTGTGTATAGTTTGTGTTTTTTTGTTGTTTCTAATTTAATAGTTTCTGTAAAACCTGTGCCATACATATTTAAGATATCGTTTCTATTTTGATTAAAATGATCTATTAACCATATAACTCCTCCTCCCTCATCTAATTCAAAACTAAAAAACAATCCAGTTTCAAGATCAAGGCACCAACTTCCATTAGTGCCCCATCTGTATTCTGAACTGGACTGCTTAGTAGGTTGACCTAAAAGATGAAGTCCAACTTGAGGAGCCAACTGTACAAAGTCGACTTCTCTCATGATTAAAACGGTAGATCGTCTTCAGTTAATTTTGCAGAAGGATCAAACCTAGGATCACCTTGTTGAGGTGTAATAGTTTGCGAACTAGGGTTAGCAAAATCAAAACCACTGTTTGTGTTTTGCGTTTCTAATACAGGCTCAGCATCCATATCTGTAAAAACAAAGTCTTCTGGTTTATCAACCCATTGCACAAATTCAAACTCAGGAATTGCTGCTTGGCCTACTTTAAACTTTTCAACCTTTGCACCTGTGTATTTAACGTGCACAACTTTTCCAGGATTAGCATTTATGTCATTCCAAAAGGTTGCACATAAAGAATTAAATCCTTGACTTTCACCCCAACTAAATCGTCTCCATAACTTTGCTTTGTGTTCTTTTGTATACATCCAAACACTAAAAGCTCTTTTATGCTCTGAAGTTGGTTGTGATTTAGCTACGCCAGGCTTGTCATCCCATTGCCAATGGTACCCACCCTCGTAAATACCCCATCCAGTTTTAATTGTTGATGGGTCAATAAGTATGTGCACAATATCTTTATGCTCATCTTCACCTGACATCCAGCAATTACTTTGTGAACTATGTTTAATAAAAACATTATCACTACTACCATTAATACCCAATATATCCATATTTTACTCCTTAATGTAATATAGGTTGCGCGTCATTGCGCCATTTTTCAATTAGTGTATATCTAAATTCAGATACATACTCATCAAAACTCATTTTTATTTCAGCATCTGCTTCTAAGTATTCAAGATACTCAAGAACACAGAATTCTGAAAATCTTAATTCTTTATTCGTCTCTGTTGACATAAGCTAAGAAAATATTATTTCTTTTAATTATATCTATAAAATCATCCCAACCGCAAGTAAATATTTTTGCATTATCTTTAGGCTCGTCTTTTAATATAGCCCAAAAAGGCATAGCAACTTCAATTGGCTTGCGATTATATTTATAAACTAATACAGGTATTCGTGTTTCACCGGCTGATATGCACACTTGATCCCACCAACCGGATTTGTAACCTTTACCGTCACTATAGCATTTGCATTCAATTGCATAATTTAAAAAATTTATATCACATTCGCCTTTTTTATACATTTGTTCAAAGTTCCTTGTTATATGTATATCAGCTTTATGCTCTGCAGAAAAATCTTTTAATAGGTTAACAATTGTTCTTTCAAATGCTGCCCCTTTGTTTCTACTATTTACCATTTTTCTTTTCTTTCTTTTTCTTTTTAAATATTAAATCCCAATTAGCATCAACCTTTTTTTTATCTTCAGGTCTTCTCTTTGAGCCTTTGCCTCCGTGCCATTTAGCCATCTTTATTTGATTTTAATTTTTCTTTTAAAAGCTTTTCAACAACAAAAATCATCTTTTGCCCGTTTTTATCGCAATATTGTTTTAATTCTTTATGCGTATCTGGCTTAATCCAAACTGCTTTCATTTGTGTATCATCCATGTTTTTTAATCCTTAGAGTTTTAGCTCTGATTGACCTCGCTTCTTTAGGAGGAGTTATTTTTTCGGGCTGAGGTTTATAGTTAATCATCGGCCACATTACCGTGTGGGTGTTTGTTTGGCCCCCGTCGGCGTCTTTAATTAGTTCTTTTAAAGCTAATTCTGCATCTTGTATAGTTACTTGCAAATCTTTAATTAATCTTTTGCTTTCAGTTATTGTTTCGCACAGCGTATCAGCTTTATGCTCTAAACTAATAATATCTTTATTAACATTATTATATACAATGTTTGCATCATCGCTAGTTGTAGGCGGATAATATAATTTATTTTTTACTCTATGATCAAAATCTAATACTAACGAGTTTAATTCTTTTTGAAACTCGGGTTTCCTGGAGTATAAATAAATCCTAAAGTCTGTTGATTGCCATAACACTATAACGGCAGCCCAACTATAACCTGTACATTCCATCAATCCTTTAGCTTGTAATACGCCTCGCCACTCTTCCAAATCGTTAGTAGCTATATTTCTTGTAGCTTTGCACTCTATAACACCAGGGCCATCTAAAACTATTGTTTCTTGTTCTGGAATAATTACATGATCTAAATCGCCGTTTCGAAATGTAACTTCTTTAGCTATACCAGTAGCGTCTAAGGAGCCCGCAAGGGGGAGTGTCGAATGTAATACAGGCTCCTCATAGTCTACTTTTACGCTATCAAGGCCTAATATATTTTTAGCCTCTTCACATAAAACTGGTTCAAGTAAATCACCCATGCGTTGTAGCATAAGTTGTGGTGTTTGTTCTGGTAAGTCCCCTTCACTTGCTTTGATAGCAGTGTCAAGCCATTGATTTCTTGTTTGATATTGACTAATACCTTTTATATAGGGTAACGTTGAGCAGCTTGCTTGATCGTATCTTGTTTTTTTACCTACCATTTTATTAACTCCTATAATATAAATCAGCAATTTCCATTAAAGACAAATCGCTTGGTATTGTATGCACTTCTTCAGCTTTGCCAGGTTTTTTGTTAATAACCTTCATACTGTTATCGTTATAAATAGTTTTAACATATTTATTAACCCCATAATTATTTACTTCAATCTCTTTAACGCCTTGAGACCACTTAACAATTTTTTGTATATCAGTTACAGGAATCATAAGTACGACCTATGTATTGCTTTTACTTTTTTATAGAAAGATATAAAATCTTTTTCACTATAATTAGCATCATCATAATGAAAAACTGTTGACTCTACAGGGTTTTCAATAGGGTTATCTTCAACAACCTTTAAAAACCATAATAAAAACTCGATTTCTTTTTGGTTAAATTTACGTTGATTCAAATTAATATTCACTGTACTACTCCCATTAAATAAGCAATTTCGGTTAACGACTCTCGAACTTTGTGTTCGCTTTCACCAACTTGTACTTTTGTTTCGCCTGTTAAAAAGTCTTTGTAGTAACCTCTTATTTCTCGCTTAGGTAAAGAGATTTGCCCTCCGCCTATAATGTTTAATATTACTTCCATTGTTTACCTCCTCTTAATTCCCAATCCATATTGTGATCAGCGATTCTGGTATCTTGATTCCACTCGTACACTTTACCGGTGCCAATATGTTTAACATGGTTTATTAATTGCGCTTCGGCATTTGTTTTAGGCATATTTACAATTTCAAATTTATTGCCAATTTTTTTTGCAGGAGCAAAGTTTTCGTATTTTAAAATAGTTTGAAAATCTTTATAGCTTTTTTCTATAGGCATTTTACTTCCCCTTCTTTTTAGTTAGTTTTACTTCGTGACCTTGTTTAATTAACCTAGCTCTTTTTCTAGCCATGTAAAATAAGTCTCTAGTCTTAATTGCAACTACCCAACCTAAGCTAGGTAGTTTTACTTGTAAAGTGTATCTAGTCATGTTATTTAACTCCTTAATTTTATTTAACATACCCCCATTATACAAGGCTAATATATGTTTGTATACCTTTTTATATATATTTATGCATGTTATATAAAGGCTCAACAAAGTAAAATAAACAAGAGGCCGATATATAAATATGCATACTCCTTAACTCAATATCTCTGTATTTAGTCGGCCTCATTCAAAAAAATTGGTCTAATAATAGGAACAGACGATAAGCTATCTAAAGTGTCTTTAAATGTATCAATTTCTAAAGTAGGGGTGATAATTTTTTTATCAAATGTGAAGTAGGTTTGGGAGCTTGTATTCGGCTTAAAGAAAATTCGTTTATCAGGCATAAACACAAAAGCAATAATATCATAATGATAATGCTTATATATTTGGCTTTGGTTTCTTGAATTTTCAGTTGCAAAAACATATTTACCTTCAGGTGATACATTTCGCGCTTTTACTTGTACAGTATATTTAGCAGACCCTAATTCGCATATTAAATCTGCTGGATGTTTTTCTTGGCATGGAAAACAAAAATCACAATACTCTAAAAGAAATGTTTGCGTTAGCGATTCAGCTAATGCTCCTAATCTTGAATTTGCTTGGTGCTCTTCGGCTGTTTTTTGTGATGGCATTTTTTTAATTCCTCTGAATTAAATATAGCTCGTCTTCCAACCTGCTCCGCATATTTTGAATCAAGCAGTTCGTTTCCTGCTTTTTCCCATTCACCTAATTCCATATATGCACGCGTTTTACGAAATGCAAGCCATGTGTTTATACCCATATTAAAAACCAAATCCACTACAACCATCTGGGCTTGCTCAGGGAATGTTTTATATATAGGCCAGTGCGTATCTAATTTTATAATAACATTTTTAATATCATTATCTAATAAAAAATTAGCCTCTTGTTCCGTGATGCCATTTGATTCTAAGTTTCTACCGACACCTATGCTTATAAATCCTTGCGAACATTCATAAGGTTTTAAAACTAAGCCTTCCCAGTCAAGTAGTCTTTTTTTTACGCTGTCAAGCATATTATTTGCTATGAACGCCTTTAGTTTTTTCAAAAGTCCGGAGCGAACTCATCCCGAGAAGTGATAATAATATTGTTGTTAATTGCGAAAAATCAAACTCTAACTTTTCTAGTTGCAAGTCAATACCATTTACTACAGCTATCCAAGTTGCAATAGGCAGTACAATGAAATGAGTAAAAAGTGCAAAAGCAGATATATATCCAACAGTTGGCCTCCAGGACGAAGCAAACCAGTTCCCGTTCTTGGCCTCTTCAGCATTAAGAGCAATTTGTGCTTTGTCCAAAGATATAAGTTCTTTTTGTATGTCATTTGATAATTTTTCTTTAAGGTCTTTGTCCTGAACAAATTTATCCAAGACGTTGTTTGCTATTTCAGCAATTTTAGTGATACTCAAATCATTCCTCTGATTATTAAAGTAAATAATGCAACTACTATTGTAGTAAGACCACCAACCAACCAAGCTTTTGTGCTATTAACTGAGCTTTGTAGGTCATCAGTTTTTCGGTAGATGGTCTTCCAACGCTCTTGGCAAATCGCATCATGCTTCTCTAAATCTGATGCTACTGATGCGATTGTCTTACGTTCAGCCATTATTCTTCCTCTGTTACTTCCTCTTCTACAGTTTCAGAAAATGCTTTAACTTGCATTTCCCTGTATTCAGCAGTAATAACATAGTCTTCGTAAGCATCTTGAAGTCTTTGCAATTTTCTTTGAGCTACGTTTAATTTGCCAGCTATATTTGCCTGATCTTCGTTTAAATCTTCTGCTTTAAAGTTTCTACCATTAAAGCTGATGATTACATCGTTTTCTATTTGTTTTTCATTACTCATAATATTCTCCTTAAAATTATATTATAAATTATTTTAATTCAAAAAAGTATAAAAACTTATGACCATACTATAATTGTAGTGACAATTAAGCACCTATAGTTTTTGTTTCAGTAGTAGGTGTTATCTCTTCAGTAATCTTAGAGTCTAAAGAGGTTTTTAAATTAGCTACTTCCTCTTCACCCATAACCGCCTCTACCCAACCAACAACTATTTCATTAGTTAAATCTGTAAAAGGTAAAAAGCCTGTACCTACATCTTCTAATGATAGTGATTGAGTCCCATAAACACTATCTGTATATGGTACTTCTTGGCCATCTACTTCATGTGTTTCACTACTTGTTGCGTTAAGCCTCCAATGGACGTTGTAAACTGTGTCTGTGTGATCTTCGTATTCTGGATACACGTCTACTGTTTTACAGTCCCATTCATATGTGTTTGCCATGTTATATTTCTCCTATATTGTTGTTATTATAAAAGCTAAGAGTTCATTATATCTCACCCCAAGCCTAGTTTGTTCCACACCATCATCATCTTCCCAAGTCTGTGATATAAACATACCATAGTCACCTGCATCTAATCCTTCTGTTATAAACGCATCTCGTAAATCTTGAGCCATGACTCCAAAATGATATCTAGCTGTTTCATTAGAATCAGGATTATCATCTTTTCGTGCCACTGAATCTTGCCATTTAAATCTTCTTATTAAACCTTTACATGCTATAGCAACTCTTTGCTCTGCATCTGTTAAGGCCTGTATATCTTGTTTTTCGTTTTTATCAGAAGTTTGTATAGTGCCATTGGTTGCATAGATATCATCAAACCTTGCACCTGAGTAACCAAGATCTATAGCGTTATCTCTATACGCTCCAGTACCACTACAGGGTGCTATTCTTGCAGTTTGTATGTAATCCCAAAAAGCTAGACCGACTTTACCAGTAGTTGTGCCATTGGCTATATACAACTCATTAGCATTATTTTGCGGTTCTTGTATTCCTAAAACTCCGCCAACTGAGCCATCTTTTCGTAGTTCTAATAAAGTACCGTCGCTAGTAAGTCTATTTACATATAAAGGTGGGCTGCCATTTCTTGTTATAGTTGTTGACCCACTCTGTCTCGTTCTAAAACCTGCTACAGTTTCCCAATTAGTTTCTGCTGTAGCACCAACCAACAAGTTACCAGAACTATCTAACCTCATTTTTTCAGAACCATCTATTTCATAAACAATTCTAGTGCCGCCCTGCGTGTTGCCAGCATCAGCTTGAAGTGTTAAATGTCCTCCATTGCCAGATATTTCTGAATATCCACCACCATTGTCTGTAATTCTAAATCTTGGATTGTTTGCGGCTAATTCTAATTCTCTACTAGGATTAGTACCAATTCCAACAAGGCCTTCAGGATCAACAACAATTCTATTTGTAGCACTTGTTTTTAATCTAATTGAAGATGAATCAACTCCTGCGTCAATATTTATATCCGTATCTTCAGCAGACTTAATTAGCAAAGTATCATCGGTAGCAGTTGCATCGCCTATGGTATGACTTCCAGTTAAAAGATTTCCTGTTGCTTTTATATCTCCTGCAACATGTAGCTTCTCGCTTGGCGAAGTTGTGCCAATTCCAACATTACCACCATAAGTAAACCTAGCGGTCTCGCTTCCCGCTGTTTCAGACCTAATAATCAAATCATTAGCATCAACGCCAATAGAATGTTGATTACCACCAGAGGCTTGATACATTGTTTTTGATGATAGGTAGAGGTTTTTGAATTTATACGCAGTAGCACCTAAGTCTTGTGTTCCATTTGATCCAGAGCCACTAGCTATTGCTGGGATAATTGTTCCGTTACCTCTAAAACGCAAACCTGTATCTGTCGTGCCGTTATGTGAAATAAATAATTCACCACCTTTAGTACCAATACTTCCAACTGTTGAATCATTTTTACGGAACTGTACAATATCTCCATCAGACGATGTTCTATTAAATCTTGCTGTTTCTGAACCTGAAACTGTAGCTGCTATTTTTCCACTTGATGCAACCTGAAAACCAACAGAGTCACTTCCTATAGCAGTCTTACCCACCAAAAGATTACCTGATGAGTCTATTCTCATGCGTTCTGAGCCATTGGTTCTCAAAGCCATATAATCACTTCCATGATTGTAATGAATTTGCCCACCATCATTTAATCCTGCGGTACTAGATGCTGTATCAGTAAATACTAATCTTCCATTTCCTGTTGCTGAAGATTTAATAGTTATACCATCGTTACCAGTACCACCTACAACAAGATTATCTGCTTGACCCCAATAGCTTGATGGATTGGTTATTCCAATTCCAACGTTTCCTGCAAATGTAGCGTTGCCGCTGTTAAATGAATGATTGCCAGATGTATCTATTACATATCTAAATGCATTAGCACTTGCGTCCAAAACTGCAAAAGCCGCTCCATAAGAACCAACTTGGTATTCTTTGCTTTGGTCACTTTCAATTAATCTTAGGGTTGGTGTGGTGTTAGTTACAGTAAGTTCTGTACTTGCAACACCACTAACATTAGCTGTTCCTGAAAGGTGAAGGTTTTTGAATCTATGTGTGCTTTGACCTAAATCTACCAAATTATCTACTTCTCCACCGCCTGAAGTTGCAGGTACTATTCTTTCTGTGCTTCCATCAATAAACTTAAGACCTGCACCATTACCTGACGAAGTATCACCTACAATAAATAATGAACCATTATTAGTACCAATACTTCCAACTGTTGAGTTATCTTTACGGAAAAGTGCTATATCTCCATCACTTGAAGTTCTATTTAAAAGAAGTGCAACATTACCGCTTACTGTTGACCTTACCCCTTGTGTTCCTGAAATAGAAACACCTACTGTGCTTGTACTTGTTGATGTTTTAGAAATTAACAGATTACCTGTAGCATCAAACCTTCCATACTCATCTTCTGATGTTCCGTTATGTCCTGCAAACTTTAAAACACCATTGCTTGTAGCGTTTCTTGAAGTTAGGGTTGTAGTTCCTGCACTATGTTTTAGTTCAGCTAGTTTGCCTGAACTGTTTACATCTTCTAATCTTAATATTGGTGGAACACTGCCTATAGAAGCACCTGTGATTGCTAAGTCTGCACCTGTAGTACCATAAGTTAATGTAGTTTCTGCATTTAAAGTACCTGCTGTTGCAGTACCAGTAATAATTCTATTGTCTGCATTGTTGTTTATAGTAAAGCTGTTTGCATCTACATAAGCCTTTACAGATTGCTGTGTTGGTAATAGCGTTGCAGAATCAGAGGACATATCATCTTGATCTACAAAGCCTGTTATGGTTATCGTGCCATCTGATAGGCTTCCGAAGTTTGCTGTTCCTGCTAGATAAAGGTCTTTGAATCTTGCGTTTGAAGCACCTAAATCTATTGCATTATCTCTTACAGTTTGATTTGTTGTATTAATTGGCGATATTGAGTCTATGCCATTATTAAAATATATACCTGTATCATCAGTACCAAGATACATATCGCCAAAGTTCATAGTGCCAATACTTCCAACTATTCCACCATCTTTATAGAACCTAAGTATTTCTCCATCTAGACCAGTTTGGTTAAGAATTAACACTGGGTCAGCATTATCAACACCTTGTTTAGCTATTTGTGTAAACCCGTTTGAGCTAACAGAAAAGCCACCACCTGATGTATTGTTAAGCAAAGTTGTGTCAGTAGTTGCCACTAACAGATTACCTGATGAGTCTATTCTTGCTTTTTCTGAGCCACCAGATTGAAACAACATAATGCCTGTATTTCTAGCGTTTAATGTAAGTGAAGAACTACTTGTGGTTATAGTGCCATGTATTGCTGAGCCTGATTTAATATCTAAAGCATTTGCATTAGCTGTTCCTGCTAGATAAAGGTCTTTGAATTTATAACTAGATGAGCCAATATCTATAGTATTATTTGCTCTTATTTCTGAACCAAAATTATTTCCAACTGGTTCAATTCTATTTGTATTTAAGTAAAGCCCTGAATAACTACCTGCTGAACCTGATAAAATTGCAGTTGCAGAATTGTAAGCACCAATACTTCCAACTGTTGAGCCGTCTTTATAAAAGTCTATTAGTGAGCCATCTGAGCTAAGTCTATTTAAAACTAAATTAGTATTACCTGAACGTATGCTTGTGATTCTACCACTTGCTCTATTTTCAATACCTACAGTACCTAGTGTTGTATTGGTCTTACCCACCAACAGATTGCCTGATGAGTCTATTCTCATGCGTTCTGTGCCATTGGTACTGAAACTTAAGTTGTTGTCGGCTGGTTTAAACATTCCAGTAGTATTATTTTCCGTAAATGTATAAGCAGGTCTAGTTGCTTTACCTCTAAACATATGAATTTGTGGGTCATCAGTGCCGTTATCTGTAAAAGAACCCACACCCGTGACAGTAACATTTCCTGCTGAGTCTATTCTCATTCTTTCAGAACTTCCATCTGCATCTACAAAAGCTAAACCATCAGAACCATTAAGGGTATCAATATAAAAACGACCTGTACCACCTTCAAAAAGTGCTATTCTTGATTTTCCTGAAGATGCGTTAATAGCTAACTGGTTGCTAGTACCATTGATTACAAATTTTCCATAAGCACTTGGATTTGTTAGTCCAATTCCAACGTTTCCTGATGAGTCTATTCTCATGCGTTCTGCATAATTTGTACTGAGGGTTAGGGCTGTGCCATTAGAGCCTATTCTTACTTGGTCTGCTGTGGACGAGCTATTTGCAAAACAAACAAAAGAACTGGTAAGGGTAGATTTAAACTGAGCCGCCATTGATGTACTACCTGCATTTACTTCTAATTTTCTGCTTGGACTATCAGTCCCAATTCCAACATTTCCTGAACTAACAACTGTAACTTGACCTGTTGTTGAAGAAAGTCCGTTAGGTCTCAAGCGAACAGTTCCACCGCTTCCTGATGTACTTAAAGTTGTATTTGTATCAGAAGAAGTAAAATGTGTGTCTGCTGTAATTGTACCAACAACGTGCAAAGCGGTACTTGGAGAACTTGTGCCTATTCCAACCCCTGTAGTGTTATATCTAACTCTTTCACTTCCATCTATTTCAAAGGCTATTCTGCTACCACCTTGTGTATTACCAGGATCAGCTTTAAAAGTAAAATGACCACCGCTGCCAGAAACCTCAGAATAACCACCCTCAATATCTGTTAATCGTATATCAGGAGCAGAACTAGCAATTTCTAGCTCTCTATTTGGGTTCGTTGTGCCAATACCTAAAGACTCAGCACTAGCATCCCAGAATAAAGCTTGGGTTGAGCCTGTATCGTCATAGAATGAGATATCGCCTGTAGCATGGTCTACTTCTAATGCTTTTGTACCACTTCTTTTTATAAATAAATCAGCATTTGAGAAGTTAATATCATTTCTTGAAAAACCTGATGCAATATCAAAAGATACTGAACCTGATATAGTTCTTATATGCGATGCTCTTGATGAACCTGAATTTACATCAAAGAAAGAATCTAAAGAGTTACCACCTGTAGTAAATTTAAAACGATTTGTAACACTGTCATCGTCAAATACAATATTAATATCTGAAGAACCGCTATCAACAGTTAAACCATCAGCAGTAACTGTTCCTGTTACGTCTAAATTTCTGCCAACTGAAACATCTCTTACAGCAGTATAATCGCCATCTAAATCAAAAGTATGTTTTGCAGTTTGTCCGCTATTCTCAAAAGTTAAAGTGTTTGGTGTAGTTCTATAATAAAGTCTGAAGTTAGGATTAGATTCTGTGTCTCCAAATTCAAGACCAAATGGTCCTGCAGTTCCTGTAAATTTAACCTGTGTACCACCTGATGAAAGTGTGATGTTGCCTGTAGTTGCTATAGCACCTGTTACATTTAAAGGATGCGAAAAGTTAAAGCTATCGTTAGTTGTGTTCCAAGTTAAGGTAGCATCTTGGGTAGCACTTACAGCATCTTGAATAGTAATACCTGCACCATTTGCTGAAGCAGATGAATCACCCGTTGAATAGTTTAGGGTAATGTTTTTGTCTTTTACGTTTAGATCATCTGTGTTTACGCTTGTGGTAGTGCCTTGAACTGTTAGGTTTCCTTGTATAACTATGTTGTTATTGAAGGTTTTATTACCTGCTATAGATTGAACACCTGTTGTTCTTACAACTGTAGAATCAAGAGATAAACTTCCTGTTGTAGTTATTGTAGTAGGAGAAGCTGTAATACCATTAGAAGCAGTAATGCTAGTAACTGTACCAGTACCAGCACCAGTTCCTGTAGATGATTGTTGTACGCCATATTCAACTTGATAACCTGAACCAGCATCACTATCAGTCCAAACATTATTTGTTATTGTTGGAGTAACAGTCAACCTAAAATGATAATAAGACTCCGCTGTTAAAGTGCCACTAGTTATTCTGTGTGTTGGGTCTGCATCTAATTCATAAAAATAACCATCAGGAGTTGTGTATTTATCTGTAGTCCTAACATAGGTTGGAGTTAAAGCAGTCCATGTGCTGCTTGAAGCTAATTTATAAAAATATTGAAAAGTTGCTTCTAATGCAGTTCCAGTATAATTGGTTGA
>Ga0208970_1000112_pt1 | contig 30610 bp, 48 predicted proteins | sample AOAMet2_C49A8_35_2_FD_188078 | JGI IMG/M metagenome (GOLD analysis project Ga0208970, IMG submission 188078) | Ammonia-oxidizing marine microbial communities from Monterey Bay, California, USA - C0912_C49A8_35 (SPAdes) | ecosystem: Environmental > Aquatic > Marine > Intertidal zone | place...
AAGCTTTTGTAGTTGGTGGTATAGCTAAGATACTTAGTAAAACTATTAAAGACTTTAGCAAGCGTGTAGTTAACGATGCAGAGGCTGATGAGGCCGCAGAAGAAATATTAAAAGTCTACAAGTCTGGTGATCCTGATATTCCTTCAGAGCTAGATGACGAAGACTTTGTAGCCTTTTTAGATTTAGAAACTAAAGCTTTGTTAGAAGAGAAACATGACTTAAGCATGGATCAGATTAGAAGTAAGTATCCTCAATTCATAGGCGACAAAGATGAATTAATTATGGGAGAAGACTTCAGTCGTGCTAGAGGTTATACAGAAGATGAGATAGAGACTTATAATATAGCTTCAGAATTAGGTGATGAGCTAGGTGATTCAGCACAGGAAGCAACTTCTAATATACAATATATTTTAGACTCTAAAGGTCTCACAGATAAACGACCTAAGAGTAATGTTAAAGAATCTTTATCTCGTTTACTAGCTCAGAAAGAGGCAAAACATTTAGCACTTAAGGATGAAGAAATACCTATCCTTGAGAAAGGACTTGGTGCAGATTATAAAGAAAAAATTGCAGCCTTAAGCCCGGAAGATCGCTCTATTCTAGAGTCTTTAGAGGTTCCTGATATGCCTACCCGCGTCGAGAAAGTAAGAGATGTGGATATAGAAAATAGAGATAAGGCGTTGAAAGATTTTATAAAAGACTCTAAAGAAAAGGAACCTGTTTTTAGAGGGACTTCAGATGCCTTTGACACCGACTATGAGTTTAGTTTTGCCATGCCTAGAGAATTAGGCACTCATGTAGGTACTAAAGGTCAAGCAGCTTCTCTTCTTACAAGACCTCTACCAATGAACATTACTACGTTTATGGGAGAAGTACCTGAGAAAACTATTGACACCGCTATGGAAGCGGGAGAAATTTCCAACAAGGCCATGACTAAAGGTTATATAAATGTTAAAAATCCTTTAGTCTTTGAAGAAGATATAGGTAGCTGGGGCGCTGAAGAGCTAATAGCTCCTAATAATATACAAGACTTTATTTCTCTAGTTGCGAAACAAAATACTCAGAAAGGAGTAACGTCTGAAGTTATAGGCGCTTCCTTAAAGCGTAAGGTTATCCCGTACTTAAACCGCTTTACAGAAATATCTATGGAAGGAGGCAGTGATACTTTAGAGTATTCTATCCACCAAGCTAAGTTAAATAAAGAACTCCAAAGCTTCTTAAAAGATTTTGGTTTTGACAGTGTTAAATATAAAAATCAATTTGAAGCAAGGATAGAAGGTGAAAGTCCTTATTCTTATATCTTATTTGAACCTGAACAGTTTAAGAGTACTTTTGCTACACGTTTTGATAAAGCAGATCCTAGACAAAATAAATCTGGTGGTGGTTTATTGACTAAAAAGGAAACGTTAAATGATATATAAATATTTTAGCACAGATGAACTTAAATGCCAACACTGTGGCGCTGAAGGAATGGACGATAGCTTTATGGTTAAGGTAGAAGCCTTACGAGAAGAGCTAAGATTTCCTTTTGTTGTTACCTCTGGTTATCGTTGCAAGGATCATCCGATAGAAGCTAAGAAAAGTAAACCGGGATCACATCCTTCTGGAAGGGCTATAGATATTGCTGTTAAAGGTGAAGCAGCTTACAAGCTTCTAGATGCTGCTATCAGAATAGGAATGACAGGTATTGGTGTTAATCAAAAAGGCGCTACTAGATTTATACACTTAGATGATCTTGAGTGGGAAAGTGGTAGACCGCGACCTTGGATATGGAGTTATTAGATGACTATTTTAAATGCTCTTATAGGGCCTGTTACAGGGCTGCTAGACAAGTTTATAGAGGACAAGGATAAGAAGAGTGCTTTGGCGCATGAAATTGCAACAATGTCACAGAAACATGTGCAAGAAAGTGTGTTGGCTCAATTAGAAGTAAACAAAGTAGAAGCAGCACACAAGTCATTATTTGTAGCAGGATGGAGACCTTTTATTGGTTGGACTTGTGGCTTAGGTATGTTTGGTAACTTTATCACTATCCCATTCAGCAACTTTATTCTGGCTCTTCTTGAGTACGACATCGTAATACCGCTTGTACCCTTGGAAACTATGATGCCTGTACTAATGGGAATGCTTGGGCTAGGTGCTATGAGAACTTACGAGAAAAAGAACTCAGTACACAGGGATAAATGATGACAGCTATGGAGTTTGTAAATTCTACTTGGCCTATCTTCATGGGTTTTATTACTTTAGTTATAGTATTAGCTAAGATGCATGGTGACATAGAAACCATCAAAGAAAAAGTAAAAGTACTCTTTGAACTGTGGAATAAGAAAGACTGATGATTGCAGAAGTTGCTACAGTTATTTCAGTTATCAAAGGACTGAATGATGCTATATCCACTATAAAGGAAACAGGTGGACATGCCAGTGACTTAGGTGATGTGATGGGCCGCTATGCTACAGCCAATGAAGCTGTTCAAGACGTAGAAAGTAAATACGTAGGAAGGCTTTCTGTAAAGGACTCTATGCAAATACAACTCGCCAAGCGACAGCTTAAGATGTTTAATCAGCAGCTTAAGGACTCTATGATGATGCAGGGTCTTACTAAAGATTATAATGAGATTATGTCTAGAGTAGAAGAGTCTAGGCTTGAACACGAGAAGCAGCTTAGAATAGCTAGGATTAGAAGACGAGAGAACATAAAGCTTTTAAAAACAATTGGTGTAGTATTAACCTCTGCTGTTATTTCATTTGGCGTTATACTAAGTCTTCTTATGTTTATATTTAAAAAATGAGGTAACTATGGCAAAGAAAAAATCTACTGTTAACAAGGCGGGTAATTATACTAAGCCTACTATGCGTAAGAATCTATTTAACAAGATTAAAGCTAGTTCAAGCGGTGGTAAGCCGGGACAATGGAGTGCGCGTAAAGCACAGAGGCTCGCTAAAGAATATAAAGCTAAAGGCGGTGGTTATAAATAATGGCACTTAAAAAATCTCAAAAGTCTTTGAAGGCTTGGACAAAGCAGAAGTGGAGAACTAAGTCTGGTAAGAAGTCCAGTGAAACTGGTGAGCGTTACCTGCCTGAGAAAGCCATCAAAGCTTTATCGTCTAAAGAATACGCAGCAACTACTAAGAAGAAGCGTGAAGACACTAAGAAGGGTAAGCAACACAGCAAGCAGCCTAAGAAGACTGCAGCTAAGACTAGAAAGTACAGAAAAACGTGAAGGTTTTAACAGTATCTTTATTATTATTAATTATGATTTGGTTAGATAAAAAAGAAGAGGAATATTTAAATGGCAAAACCTAGGAAAGGCAAAGCAAAAGTAAAGGTAACAGCATCCGGTAAGAAGGTAAGCTACGGTCAGGCCGGTAAAGCTAAAGGCGGTGGTGCTAGAGTTAAGCCGGGAACCTCTAAAGGCGACAGCTACTGTGCAAGAAGCTTAGGCATTAAGAAAGGACTACCTAAGAAGAAGCAGAACGATCCTAATACTCCCAACAACTTATCACGTAAGCGTTGGAAGTGTTCAGGAGCCAAGTCAAGAAAGTAATTACTTAAGTATTTTAATATCTAATCTTTCTGCTTGTATTACTTTAAGGGAGAGGTCTAGTACAAAGTCTGAGTGCTTTTCTATAAGTTCTGTCACCAGCTCTATGTTTTCTTCGGCCAACTCCATTGCGGCAAGTGCTGTTATTATTTCACAGTTGGTACGGAAAACTGTGGTTAGTTTTGATTCAGGTGTAAAAAATAATTCTTCCATTTATAAAGCCCTTAGTTGTTGTTCTAAATAAGCGTGTAAAGTGTCTAATTTATTATGACCTTCTCTGATTAAAGTCCGTATGTAGGAACGAGTATACTCATCCTTAAATACATTATTTATTTCATCTTCGGGTAGACCGCTTAGTTCTGTAACAATCTTACCTTTGCGGTCTATTAGAAGCTTAAAGGATAATAAATTACCTTCCTTCATATCTCGCACACCCCTGCAACACATGCCAAGGTTTGTGCACCTTCAGTGTTATCATCTAGCTCTTCTATATCCCACTCAAAATCTTTAGGAAGTTCCTTAATTTGTTTCATATAATTTGCTTTGTCTATTTTCTGATACGGTGCTTGCTTATATACATGCTCCGCTTCAGGTAGAAAGCTGATACCGCTAACGCTGTCAAAGTTTTCCCATATCCACTGACATACAGAGTAGAAGTTATCATCATTATAATAGCAAGTCATTGAAGGCTTATGCTCACACCAACTATCTTGATAAACTTTCCACAGCTTTAACTGTTCCATAGCGCCCATGCTTTCAACTGTAACAGCTTTATTAGGAGCTTTCTGCGGGAAGCTAAACACCCAGTTAGAAGCGTTCATTACATCTTCTTCGTGAGGAAAGCCTGCTTCTATCATAGCCGTAGCAAGAGGATCTTTCTTGTCGGCTCTTACAGTTCTAATATAATATTCACTGAACCTTGGGTGTATTCCACTAGCACTATCTGTCAATTGAGATACCGTACCAGAAGGCTTCACGCACGTTATAGCGGCTGATTGGTTGACCCCTAACCTAGATGCCCACTCTTTGTTTGTGTCCACTGCAACGGCTCTAAGGGCTTCTAAGAGCGTTCCTAGGGCTGCTTCACCCGTAGATCCATTGGTGAGCTTGCAGTCCATGATACCTGTCATAGAAACCCCTAACAAAGCCTCTTCTTCTGTATTCTTTTTCCAGATATTACGCAGGTATCTAAAGTCAGTCATTGTTGATTGAAGAGTACCTAGAATTGTAGCGAGTCTTACCTTTTCTTTTAAAGTTTCAGCCGTATCATCATCTCTTACTACAACCTCAGAGAGATTACAGAACTGATAAGGACGTAGAATGATCTCTGAGCAGGGATTAGTACCGAACTTATGTGTAGCATCGCGTCTCTCGTTACGTGCTGCAACCTTTTGAGCTGCAATACGGCTAAAGATTCCGCGCTCACCAGACTTAGAATCGTATAGTCTCTTCATCTCAGAAGAGTATGTATCAAAGTCAGGCTTCTCAGAGTAGACAGCACTATTATTAGCTAAGGCTCTTTGACCGTTGCCCAAGTACCACTCACCATTCTTAGCGTTAGCCATGCGGTTATCAGTAACGTTACTTAAACTAATAAGGGCTGATCTACGTACACCGCCTACAACAACAATGTCTGCAATCTTGCATACTAAGTCATGACATTCTAAGGAGGTAAACTTACGTCCTGCCGCAGCCTTAAACATTTCAACAGCAAAATTAAATAGTTCTGCCAAAGGTTGTGGGCCACTTGCTCTACCGCCAAAGGTCTTTAACCTAGCACCCGCCGGACGTATTCTAGTAAGGTCACACTTGGGAATCTTACCTGCATAAAGAAGACTTATTAGTTCTCTGAAAGCACTAGCCCATCCAACCTTACTATCTGATACAACAACAGTAGAATCAGTATCGTGAAAGCTGTCAGCTACTTCAGGAAGCTTACTAACGTAGTCACGTTCAACGCTAAAGCCTACGCCTGTGCCACACAGAAGGATGTACATAAGCTCGTCAAAGGAGCGAGGGCTGTCGATAGGAAGGTAAGAGCAGTTGAATCCTGCTACGTTGTCACGGTGTAAGGCTGCTCCTGCTGTCATCATGCAGCGCATAGAAGGCATTACCTTTTGATCTGCTATACCATTGAAAAGTTCTACTGCTTCTTCGTCGTTGATCTGACCGCGCTCAACAAAGAAAGAAAGATAACGGTTGATTGTTTCTCCCCACTCTTCTCTGCGCTTTTCATCATCTATGTAACGTGCGTATCTACTCTTGTGTATGTATTGTTGGTACTGATCCATCTAATAACTCCTTGTCTGCGTCTTGTTTTCTAAGCTCTTCCAAGCGAATGTTTTTAAAGTTCTTGTTATCTTTTGTTACTTTACCTTTTACTTTTCTATTGTACTTGGTTCTTCTTTCAGTCTTTCTATCTACGTAATTGTTATCCATTTTTATTTTCTAAAGTGTTAAGCAACCTCTCTTCGTACCAAGCTGCTTTCCTTAGATCCTCCGTTCCGTTCTTGTAAGGATACCTCCAACGATACTTAAGACTATTACCCCGCAAGTATCCAATGAACTCTTCTTTAGTTAACATAGCTTCTATACCGTCTATGCACTCAATGTCACCGCTATTGTAATGCTCTGGCTTATCTACAGCATCCCACTGTGTGCTAGTACTCTGCTGTACGCTATCCCAATCAGCAGGCGTGGCATCATCTAGAGCGAGCCATCTCTTAGTCTTCTGTTTCATTCTTGCTCCTCTGGGTAATCAGGATTTATTTCAAGTCTGTGTGTAGCATCAATCCAATCTTTAGGTATATTATACACACTAAACCACCTAAAGTTATTCCTTTCTGCCCACTCAGCATGAGATCTTTTTGTACCATCTTTACGTCTCTTAGCTCCCGGCATGGGGGCAGCGGGATCAGCAAAAAGAAAAACTAACTCAATACTTTTAGGTAGTATTTTTTTAACCCACACATATTTGTTATGTTCTGCATGATCCCAGAACCTACCCTTAGCCTCTAAAAAAATAGTTTTACCTTTTATCTTTTTAATAAAGTCTGGGTGGTATGTATGCTCAACAATATAATCAATAGTATCTGTATGTATTTTCCAATCTTTTAAGATACCTGTGTGTAATTCATACTCCCAATTAGAATCGTAACCTTTAACTAAGTTCTTTTCTTTCGGCCTTTTAACACGGCGCTTGCGTAATCCCGATTTTATTTTCACAATTTTCCAACGTCCTCCAATGTTAGATGTTCTATTTCATTAAGCTTTTTAAGTTTCCTCTTAATGTCTCTGTGCGACAATGGCAAAGAAGTAGCTGTTCCTTTACCGTTGTATACTAAAAAATTAGCACTAGGCTTTTTTATCTTTGAGGCTTCTTCTTCAGGCACTAAAGTTTTAAGCCACTCTATAGCTAACTCTTTTGCTTTCTTATTTATTCTTTTAGCTTTCCTACCATTCATAAACTTCATCCACTTTAGGTTCGTTCTTAACCTCTGTAAAATATGTTAAGCCTTTAGCATATCGAAAAGCTCTTAGCCCTTTGCCATTATTAGAATCTTTAAAGCATTCTTTTTTATAGGGGCAATACATACAGTTCTTAGCTATACGCATGTTACCTGCTTTACCTTCAGGTATAGGAGAGTAACACAAATCAGGAGGTGTATCTAGATCTAATTTCTTTTTCAACTCTCTGATGTGGTTTTTAACATTAGGCTTATCTAACTCATCTGGCTGATGAAGACATAACTCACCTGTCTCTTTGTTAATAACAAGAAATCCTGCGTCAGTAGATTGTTCTGCCTCCTCGTAAGCAGACAACTGGGCAATGTAGCCGAAAGGATCATCTTCTCTAAGCAAACCCTTTTTAAATTTACTAAAGGAAAAGTTAGAAGCCGACTTAACATCAACAACTGTACCATCTATTTTACAATCCATGTGGCCTTTGATACCTTCAATATCAATTTCTTTCTGTTCGTCTGTTACTTTGTGGCCTGACATCCTAACTAAAAATAAAATAACTTCTTCTAGTAAGTGACCATACAAGAACTTAACAAATAGAGAAGGCTCTAGTCTTCTGTTTTCCGCTTCAGTTTGTTTGTCAAACCAAAGCCTGCGAGCAGGTCTTCCTATGTTGGACATTCTTAAATAGAATTTATTGTCCCTGACTTTAGGCTGTGACCATTCCTTAATAACTTGAGTCATTGCCAAACCAAAGTTCTGCAATGTTTCTTCAGGGATATCTAAAGGCCCATCATTTAATTTATCTAGCTCTTTATAAATATCTTCTACTACATTCATTTGCGATGCCTCACGAATCTACACTTACGTGTGACTGAGTTATAATGAAGATATTGAACACCTAACTTTTTTTGAAGAGGTGTCTTTGCAGCAAGCCTACCATCTTTATAAGACTTAACATCTATAAGAGTGACCTTGCCTTCAGGGTCTAGAGCTACTATATCTATAGGCCCTGTACACCCACAGTTTTTAAAGACATGATATCCATTATCCCACAACCATGTAATAGCATAATGTTCTGCCATGTCTCCTAACCTGTTGGGTTCGTGCTTACTGTCTGTTATTTTAATTGGTTTCATATTAGTGTGTTTCACTCCAGTTATCCCCTACTTTATATTCGCCATCAAGGGGGCAGTTAAGGTTAAGAACTTTACCAGCTTCAATGATTGCTTCTACTCCAAGCTTACCGACTTCATCTGCTTGATCTTGTCTTACTTCTATCTGCCATTCATCATGGACGTTAGCCACAAACCTCGCATCTAAATGAGATATCTTTTTATTTAAAATAACAAGAGCCTGCTTCATGACTATAGACCCTGCTCCCTGCAGTAAGGTATTAAGTGCACTATGTTCTGATCTAATATACAGCTTCCTACCATCTAATGCTTTGAGGTGGCCCTTTGCTGAAGCTCTTGCAACTCTATCTTTAAGAGCCTTGAATGATGGGAGATTACTAATAAATGATTTTCTAAGGTTCCTTCCAACACGCTTACCTCCTCCAGCCACTGTTCCAAGTTTAGCATCTCCTGCTCCGTATAAGAGTGCATAGATGAAAGTCTTAGCCTGATTTCGTGATTCAAGTCCTGCAAGTTTTTGATTAGTGGTGTGTATGTCTCCATTAAGGATTTCATTTGTGTACTCCTCATCTTTCATATAGTGAGCAAGCATACGCAACTCAAGACCACTAGCGTCAATGCCTACAAGTTTGTAGCCTTCAGGTACAATCCAACAAGCTCTACATTCTTTACCGTAACTGGAACTTAAGCTAGGTATCTGAGCCATGTTAGGATTTCTATGTGTCATTCTTCCTGTGATAGTACCGTTATGATTTACAAAGCCATGCACCCTATCAGTACTCTCATTCAGTTCTTTAAACCAAGAGTTAATCTGAGCAACTCTTTTTTGTAGCATTAGATACTCAGCTATAACTTTTGCTTCGGGTATATCTTTAATCTCAGATAAGATCTTTTCATCTACCTTAGCTTGGCCTGTAGGTGTATGCTCAAGAGGCTCCCATCCAAACTCTTTAAGATACTCTCCAATCTGTTGACGTGATCCGGGATTAAACTCCTGTGTGTAAACACGCTCTACATATTTAGACTGTTCTATTTTTAAATACTCTTCGTCAGTAAGTCTTGTGTTCTTACCAAAGTTATCTACTCCTGTTTTTAATAACTTACCTTTAGGACTGTACCTTTTAAATATCTTTCTTATTTCTTTTCTAGGCTTAAACACTTCCTGTATTGTAGAAGTTATCTCTGATACTCTAGAGTTTAGAAGAGCTAGAAGTTTACTAGCCTCTTCTGTATCAAATAGAAAGCCATGTGTTCTTTGATCATTTAGTATCCTACTTGTTTCATGCTCAAGTAAAACACTCTGACCTGAGAATCCACGCGATTCTATTTTAAGTGCTTCATATACCTGATAGTTAAGATAGACATCTTGCTCACAGTACTTAAGCATTTCTTCAGAGTATCTACTGTATTCTTCAAACTCAATCTTAGGTGATCCTAAAGCATAGCCCCATCGTTCAAGCCCGTGGTTACCTTCACGGACAGGATTGAACAAACGTGAGAGAACTAAGGTGTCTACTATTTTTTTAGAAGATAAGTCTATACCAGTAAGGTTATTTATTACAGGTATATCAAAGCCAATAATGTTGTGACCTATTAACTTATCAGCTTGTTTAAGTATAGACAAGCCCTCTTCTAATTCAGTAGGGCCATAAGACATTTGAGTTTTTGTATCTACATCTAGTACTGAAAGACACCATATTTTACTGGGATCAAGACCATCTGTTTCAATATCAAAAACTAAGTTCATAGTTCTAGCTCCTCTGTGTCTTCATCTGCAAATATTTCTTTAAGTCTACCACTATCTCTATCATAAAGCAAGTGACTTGCCATACCTACATCTCCTGTATATCTAGATTTAAGTACTCTTAGATGGGTGGTGTTAGCTTCTTGAGGATCTTCAGACTGTTGATTTCGTTCTAAACCTATCACACAATCTGATATCTGAGCGATACTTGCAGAGCCTCTAAGGTGGGAAAGACCCACGGTCATGCCCTGCTCATGGCCTTTGTTACCCTCAATCCTACGCAAGTGAGAAACTAAAATCATGCCTACGTTTGTTTCGTTAACAAGCCTACTGAGGGAACCCATGATGTTATCAATGGTAGTTCTTTCATCGCCAAAGGCAGCACTCATAACAAGCATGTGGAGATGATCTACAACAATCCATTTACAGTTACACCCTATAATCATGTAACGTATCTTAGACATAATATCGTCAAAGTCAGTAGCTCCATAGTGGGCATGTATCCAAAGTCTGTCTTGGTTACTACCAGTGAATACTTTATTTACAAGCTCACTATACTTGTCATCACCATACTCTTCTCTAATCTGTTCTATATAAAGTTTTTCATTAGCTTCAATAGATAAGATACCGTCAGCAGTACGCTGCCAGTTTTCCTCAAGAGCAATTACACCTACATTATCTTCAGTCTCATTGAGCAGCCAGTGTTCTAACTCTCTTGTAATACTAGACTTACCTAAGCCCGTACCGCCTGTCAATGTAACTAGCTCTCCTCTACGCATACCATAAAGCTTATCGTTAAGTCCCATCCAAGGGTAGGGGATAGACTCTACTTTCTTTCTAGTAATTAATTTTTCTAAGTTATCAGTAAGGTTAAGAACACCTGAAGGGGTGTAGATACTAGAGGCCCACCAAGCATCTACAAATCCTTGATGTCTTCCCTGACGCAGCATGTCATTAGGATCTTTGTAGTCTTCAGGTAACGTACAAATCTTAGCCTTACCGGGAGTTAAAATCTTAGCGACTTTACGTGCTGCTTCTTTGCCAACTTTATCGTTATCAAAAATAATAACTACGGTCTCAAACTTTTCTAAATACTCTATGCTTTTCTTAACATCATTAACAGCACCGCCTGCGCCATTCTTAACGGATACTACAGGCCACTTAGAACCTAGCAGTTCGTAAGCAGCCATAGCATCGCACTCGCCTTCCGTTAAAGTAACGTACTTACCACCCTTGTTGAATGCCTGTTGTCCAAACAGACCTGATTCTTTTGCCTGACCTTTCCATGAAAATACTTTATTAGGTTCTCTTACTTTGTAGCCGCTGATTTCGTTAGCGTTGTAGTAGGGGTAAAAGTGTTTTACTATATTACCTTGGCTGTCAGTGATAGCTTTAACACCATACTTTTTAGCTGTTGCTAAGGTAATGTTTCTGTCTTTAAGAGCTACGTATTCTCCATCACTGTTGTTCATTGTATTGTTCTTGTAAGTTTTAAAGTCGCTTACTGTTTCACCTTTCATAGCTTTATCATAGTCTCTAAAATAAGTTTCACAACTAAAACATTTAGCTGATCCGTTGTCGTTTACTTGAACGGGGTCGCTACCACCGCACTTAGGGCAAGGCTTTCTGAAGGCAACAAATGTCATATAATTTCCTCGTGATAAAAAGAAAGGGGGCTATTAACCCCCTCGTTGTTATTCTACTTCTTGTACCTCCTCTTCTTCTATCATAGCTTCATCATCTAGATTGTCCATGATCGCTGAGTTGTAGGCTGCTGATGCAGCGTTAAGGACATCTATACGTTTAGTAAGTCCCTGTACTTCAGCCTGTATTTCAGCTAAGTAATTGAACGCAGTCTTTGCAGTATCGTTCAACTTCTCAACATCATATAAGCCGTCTTCGGTTTTAAATGTAAACTTACTCATAGTTCATCTAGCTCCTCTTCAATAACATCAAACTCATCTAGACCGCCCTTGCTGTAACTAACCAGATCAACGACCTGAACAGCCTGTAAGTCTAATCCTTTCCAAAGTTTACCTTGACGAGTAGATTCCCACTCTTTATATTGAACACGTACTTTAGAACCATTACCTACTTGGCAATCCATTTCGTTCTTAGACCTGTCAATAAGTTTAGGGGCGTTTCTAATCATCCCGTTAGGCCCATGCACTTTGCGTTTAAAAACAACAGTAGGGCCTTCCTCTTTATCTTTAACTGCATGTCCAGCGTTTCTAAAAGAGTCTGCTGTTTCCTGATCCACCACCACGTTGATAGTGTAGGTTGGTTCATAAGTTGTATTGGGGGCTGTGACACTGGCCCAATATGCAACTCCGTCTACTATAGCCATATATACTTCTCCTATTTATAAGTGTTTGTGTAGTTTACTATAAGTTAATATCAAAGTCAAGCGTATAAAGTTCTCCAGTTTCTCTGGCGTTTTCCTTTACGACCTGAATGCGAAAGAGCTGCGCTCCAATAAGTCTGATATAGTTCCTCCTTAAAAAGTCTAGTTGATATTTTATGTGTCTTACCTTTAGAAAAAGGTTTAATAGTACATACTTTAGAACCTATCTTAACATCACAGTACCTCCATCCTTCTAAGTATAATGGAACTTTAAACTCATCGCTTCTCTTAGGGTTTAAGAGTTTGTCTTTTAGTTTTAGAATATCTTCTACAAACATTATATGTCTTCCCTAATTATAATTTCATTTAAGAACTCAGGGAAGAGGCTAATCATATCATCTTCTGACGCAAATAGATACCCTTTTGTTTCCATACAACGCTCTTTTATAAAAGAAAAGAAGCTGTTCTTTACTATGTTTTCGGGTAGTTCTGTACCTAAAGACATAACAAACATCCTAGACCAGAGATCGTCGAAAGACATATAGAAGTCTTCCATACCTTCAACCCATCCTTCTTCGTTAGTGTTGCTCATTAGTCCTCATCTCCTATCATATCTATTTTTAATTTAGCATCGTCGCCCCAACAATATACTCTTACCTCGTGACCATCTTTATCTTTTATTATAATGTCCCAAGAGTCGTATGCTTGTCCTTCTCCGTCTTCTCCTGCTTTACATTTTTTAATACTGATTGTGTTTGTGTCGTGTACAAATAGATTAGTTGTTATTGACATAGTGCACTCCAAGAATGTTTAAGTTCTTCACGTTGTTTAATTTCTTCATCAATCATATTGGCTATCCATTGACACTCTAACTGAGCATCAGAGGCAGCTCTTAGTTTAACTACCCTAGCAAAAGCAACAAGTGATCCTGTCCATATCCATTCAGTCATCATAGATTGAGGAAGAACCATACGTGCCTGCTCTGGTGCTACTCCCGTTGCTATCATGTTATCAAAGACAGCAGTGGCTTGAAGCATAAGGTCTTTATATCTTGCGTCAAACCTTTTACCTTCAAACAACTCATCAGATGAGCCTTGCTTTTTATCAGCCGCTCTCTTACGCCATGCTTCAGGATGATGGAACTCAGGCTCACTGTCAACGTATCGTCTGCTTACCTCGTTCCATACCATGCCTACTTGATGCTTGACTAACTGCCTTGCTACAAATATAGGCGCTTTGATTCTAAACTGTAATTGCACATGAGCAAAAGGAGTCCAGTGATCGTGCTTCGCTAAGTAATTTATAAGACCTTTATCTTTATCTTTAAAAGTGTCAGACACATTACTGAAGGAAACTCTCGCACTGTTCACAACAGTTAAGTCACTTCCCATTGTATCTATTAGTTGAACTTTAATACCCAATGTGCTGCTCCTACAGGTAAGGCGATAGAAAGTAATAGTACTATAAATATAAATAAAAGTACAACCTTCTTTTCTTTTTTTGTAATATAACCTGAAGCTATATCGTTGAAGAATCCTTCAGTTGCTGACTTGATTCTAGCGTATGTACGTTTTGCTTTGACTATATATTCTTTCATTTTTCTTCCTCATTAGTTCTGTATTTGGCTCCAAGGTATACATAAATATTGACTTGCATTTGCTATGGGTAAATAAATATGTTGACTATTTTTTCTTTCTCCTATTCCAAGTTATATGTTTAACAATCTTGATTTTATCGACACGTTTCAACCTCATGTCGATCTAATCTATTTTTGTAGCTTTCATTCTTCTTCCTCCTAAAACGGTTGACCCAAGATACGGCCAGAGAGCTTGCCCAAGACATCACCACGGACATCACCACGAATCTCACCAAAGATGTGTCCATAAACATTGCCCCGAACATCCCCGTATACTTCATCCACTACCAGACACCCATCAGGGTCTATGGTGAATGTTACGAGATGCGAAACCTCTTCTAACGAGATATCTAGCTCTTGCATTCTTCTTCCTCCTTTCTTGCTTGTTCGCAGTGTTCCTTTAGACGCTTTAGCTCCAGCTGCACATCTTTTGTGAACTCGCCATTGAGGGTGTAGTGACGATTTCTAACTATATAGCCTCCACGAACGGCGTGAATCACTGATGGACTAGGCGCGTCCATCTTATTTATAAGTCTTCTCGCACACTTTATGATCACATGGTCTTTCCTAGTTGCTTTCATTCTTCTTTCTCCTCTTTATGATAAAACTCTGGCTCCATTGTAACACCTTCAAGTCCTAAATCTTCTCCTGCTTTTCGTAGTATATCGGCTATCTCATCAGCCCAATCACAGTCATCAGCAAGGAAGTATTCTTCCCAGTGTTTAAGAGCCCCGGCTAGACCTGAAAGCATTGGTAAAGATTGTACCTCTTTAAGAATCTTCTGAGCTTCAAACTCTGAAAGTCCTTTATGGAAGTCACGTAATATAGGTTCGTCAGAGTAAGGTCTGTTATGTTGAAAGACAAATAACTCTAATCCTCTATGGTCTCTGTTTATGTAGCCCCATTCTTTCTCTATAAGTAACGCCTCGTAACCGTTATTATATACGTACCTTCTGTCTGTTCTACCTCTTATACCTATCTCAGTTTCAACTAGCATACGTTTACGAACTCCTCTTCATATACACGTTGCTCAGTTTCTTTCTGAAACCTTTTAATATTAGTTAAAATAAATAATAGGTCATCTATTTCTACATCGCAGTAGTCTACGTCTCCAATCATTTGAATAGTAACGCCTCCTTCGTTCTCAAAAACTTCTGAGAATCCACTTATGTGTATTCCTCCACCATCACCGTCCGTATATAAGCAATTAATTAAGCCTTCTTTGTAATCAGAGCTAAAAATAGACTGTGAACCCTCCATGTTATTCATTTTATTTATAAGCTCAGGAACTTCCCTCTTAATTATTTTTGCAGCGTTGGCAAGTGATATACTCATGCTGCCTCCGCAAAGTTATTAATAACTATTTCTCGTACCTTCTGTTCTCTTATATAAGATATTGAAGCGATGTTTACTTGAGAAGATTCTCTAGCTGCCGGAGCATGTGTAGACCAATCAGTTAAAGTATTATACACAGCCCACTGATTAGCCCCCATCTTTTTAAAGTAATGGCTTGTATACATATTCCACATGTACATCAATGCAGTGTTGCTGTATATCTTAGGTTGTAAAAGCATCTCGCTCACCGGAGACTGTGGATATTCTTCTTTCCATTTAAATACTGCGGTTGCATTAGCAGTCTTAGCAAAGGTTAGAAAAGCATCCATATGATTAACACCTATCTCAGACCAGATAAACCATTTGTCTACCTCAGTTTCAAAGGTATCAACAGCCTCGTGCATTATCCTAGCGGCATGATCCACATCTAATTTCTTAGTATGTCTTGCTTTGTACATGGTAGCAGCCCCGCTAGTAAATACTTGACCATTCATACAAGCATCCTGATTAGCCCCTGTAGTAGATATAAAAGGGAAAGTACCATCTAAACTACTAACAGATAAGAATGTTAAAGCAGCTTTATCATCTCCCGGTGTTCTTAATTTTACTTCCGGCAGAGTATGCCTAACAAAACACTTAGCTCCGTTGTGTGATACTTGAATGTCTTCGGCGAGTCCATCAAGATTCAGATTGGATTTGTGAATACATTCTCTTTGATTATCTATCATTCTTTTATACGATAGATCATAAAGATCTGAGTATCTAGAACCGTGAATGCCTAACTCATTACCGTTATCAGTGCGATAGATAATATGTTTAGATGCTCTTCTTATCCCGTCATCAGTAATATATGTAAGCGGGGCCTGCTCAATATCAAAATCAGCAGGGCCGTAGCCTACAGGTTCTTTAGAATTTTCAAAAAGATTAATTACATTACTCATAGTATTTCCTTAAAGTTATAAGTTACTTTCTTTGTTTTCATACGCATTACTTACTCTAACCAAACTACCATCTACAAATTTATAAGTACCCCATATGTCTATGGGTTTTACAGTACCATAGTATATATAATAAGCACCTCCTTCTTTTTTGAAATGTTTTTCTACGTCCTTTATAGTTTTAAAGTGTGTAAGTTTTTTTAGTTCTGGTTTTCTTTTACCTGTAAAATCTATAAAGTCACGCCCCGTTTGTACCCAATAGCTATACATATATACTCTCTTTGGTTTTATAAAATGAATCTAACATTATGTCGTAAAGCACATCGTTAATCTTATTTAACGCTAGGATTTTACCATTTATTTCAACAGAAGTAAACTCAATATACTCATTCTGAAACAAATGAATACCTTCATATTCAGGCGGCTCATAGTAGACATCACAGTGACCTTCAACGTTGCCTACATCAAAGTGTATTTTCAAACTTAACCTCCATCAGTTAGATAAGTGTAGTGTACTTCTGAAACGTGGTATCCGTCAACCCATTTAACAGATTTGGTTGCTAGATTCTCGCACCAACTATTCCACAGTGACTCTGTGCCATAGTCGTGACATAGTTTTACGTAGTTCTCAATCTTCTCAGTTATCTTGGCAGGATTCTTCAAAGACTTTGGAAGTTTTAAAGTGTTTTCATTGAGACCATATAGCTTTATATTGTGTACATCCATACAACCTACAAGACCTACACATAATTGACACATGAAGCCTGCTTTAGGTAAGCCAAGCCCCGGTACTCTTAGGAATACTCGCATCAGTGATACGGCTTTATCTTTATCTGACTTATTTGAATTTACAACAGCCATCATCTGACTATATATCTTGTGCTTATGTGTCATGATGTAGCTGTAGGTATCAGACTTAAAGCCCCAAAGAAATTTTGACTCTAATTTATTAGCTCGTACATCCAGTAAAGCTAACCCTACGCCTAACCAGTTTTGCTGTATTGACAAGACCACCATCAAGCATACCCAAGCCATATTATCAGCGGATCTCTGAGCATATGCTTGTACTTTAGTTGCGTGTTCTTTGTACATTATATTATCTCCATCTCCTTTTCTTTTTACTGGGTTGGCATAATAATAATAGCGTAGGCACCATGCCTATAACTACTCCCGATATCATGCAAATGGCTATTACAGATCCATCAGTATTAGTATTTACTGACACATGATGAATAAGAAACAATGCAAAACTAATTAAAACACCTGCTATAAAATTCATTTATTCTCCTAATAATTCTTTGTATTGTGCAAGATGAACTATAAATTCTGCATCGTCCATGAAGGCTGTTATAGTTAATATATCTTGACTAGGGATTTTATTCTGCAAACTTACAAGGTCTAACCATTCTTGAGTCTTATATCTACACATAAGTTTTCCTAATTAAATTTTAATGCGAGCAGTTTAATCACTTGCTCAGGTGACACACAGGATTACTTAGAAAGAATTTCTAATATTTTATCCATCTTAGATTCCAAAGAATCTACTCGCTGTTCAATTGTCGTAGCCTCAACTTTATTCTTAGACCCTTTGGGTCTGCCTCGCCCTTTCTTAGGCGCTTCAACCTTTGGTTCAGGCTTGGCTTCAGACTTGGGTGTCTTTATTGACATTAAAATATCTGATGGAACAACTTTGTTGTTGAAGGCGACTTGCACATCGCCATGAGTCATTCTAGACTTGAGTACTTCTCCGAAGTAATGCCCGATAGCCCCTCTCATCCTCTTATACAAAGTATAACGGGCCTCTTGAGAAAGCTGCTGCTTATCAGAGATAAGCTGTGTGTAGTGTGCACACACTGCATTGAACTGTTTGCCTGTAGCGATTCGGTTTGAGTCGATTGCGTATTCCATATGTACATCTCCTGAGTGTGAGTCAAGGCAACCCGGTGCTGCTTTGACGTTTCCCACTTTGAAGGATCGGAAGCCCGTTGTCAACAGCTTTCTGGTGCACGATCAATCATGGGCGCATAATGCGCGTGTTGACATGCGAAGAAAGCCTGTGTCATGTTGCGTGATGACGCGCATGCGATGGCAAATCTCGGAAGGGATGTCAAGAATTATTTTTTAGAACGTAGTTCTATGGGATTTGGTCGCGTATGTGCGTGGATTTTCGGAGGTCTTTCAAGTATTTTTTAACTACTTTGTAGTTAACTTGATAAAACTTCATAGTATAGTAATACTATGGTGAGAAAAGCTCATAGGTCTTTGAAATCCTTCAGAGAGTTTTAAAGATACTTTAAAACTTACACGCTAGGGAGTCTCTCTAGAGACTATCAAGCACATTAGAATTACAAAGTAATTACTTTTATTTCTACTTTAAAGGTCTTTAAAGTACTAGGGAGTTGCCTATTAAGTCTCTATAGAGACTTTAAGGTCTGGATCTATTAGATCTTTAGAGTTCTTTGGAGAACTCTAGAGTCTTTGGAGGGGTGGGCAGGAGGCCAGTACCCCCCACCCCCATATATACTAAATGTCATACATTTTCAGAAACTCTAGAGTGTCAAGCAGGTACTTTTAGGCGGGGGTAAGAGACCCATTAACCGGACAAGATCCTATAAGGGTCTTATAGCTTTATGTCCGGTTAGGGCGGGTATTCAAAGATAACTAACCGAACAACATCCTATAGCTTCTTGTTCGGTTAAGGCGGGTCTTTAAAGGTAGATAAATCTTCGTGTCACCAGTAGGACTGATTACGTTAGTATATAGCTGAAATTGCCTTTTGTCAATAGAAAATAATAATAAATAGTACTTGACAACAGTCTAATCAGCCCTATAATAAAGGACATGAATAAAGAACTTACAGAAAAACAAACCTCTTTCTTAGAACACCTAGTGGAACAAGGGGGTGATCCGAAGAAGGCGGCGGAGTTGGCTGGGTATAATAGTGGTCATTATCAGGTTGTAAAATCTCTTAAAAAAGAAATACTAGACTTAGCTGAAGGAATCCTAGCCCAGTCAGCTCCAAAAGCTGCCCTAAAACTTGTAGAGGTTATGAACTCTGATGTTCCTATCCCTCAAGCCAATATGAGGCTACAAGCAGCACAGACCATCTTAGACCGTGTAGGTTTGGGTAAATCAGATCGTATAGACGTTAACCATAAAACAGAAGGTGGTTTATTTATATTACCTTCTAAGCAAGAGGTTATTATTGATGGAGAATACAAGGAAGCTTAGAGGACATGTACCTTTTGGCTATAAAAAAGAAGAAAAAGAATTAATACCCATCGCATCTGAATTAGAAGTATTAGAAGAAATAAAAGACCTAGTAAACAATAAAGTAATTAGTCTAAGAGAAGGTTCATCTTGGATTGAACACAAGACAGGTCGTAAGCTATCCTACCAAGGTCTAAAGAATATAATTGACAATGAACGATTGGGACAATAATCCAGATAAATATCTTACCAATAGCGATGGTAATTTTATTTTAAAAAAAGATGGGACTCCTAGGTTAAAAGGAGGAAGGCCCAAAGGCTCTAAAGGTAGAGGCTATACTTATCATAGCCAAACCAAAGCTAAGATGACTGCTACAAGAACAATAAAAGATAAGCAGAAAAAGATAGCTAAAGTAGAGTCTAAATTACATTCTTATAAAGAGTCTCTTAAAAACACTAAAGAGACTATGAAGAAACTAGAAAATCCTGATGCTTCTAAAATTACAACACCCGAACAGCTATCAAACACTCCAAAGGCTGTTAAAGAAGAAGCTAAAGATAATGTTATTTTTGCTCCGAACGAAGGGCCTCAAACAGAGTTCCTAGCAGCCGCAGAGACGGACGTATTGTACGGAGGAGCCGCAGGGGGTGGTAAGTCCTACGCTATGCTCGTAGACCCCCTCAGATACGCTCACAGGGCCGCTCATAGGGCATTAATCATAAGACGCTCAATGCCAGAGCTGAGAGAACTAATAGACAAGTCAAGGGAATTATATCCTAAAGCTTTTCCCGGTTGTAAGTACCGTGAAGTAGAAAAGCTCTGGAACTTCCCTAGCGGTGCTAAGATAGAGTTTGGATTCTTGGAGCGAGATGCAGATGTATATCGCTATCAGGGACAAGCATACAGTTGGATAGGTTTTGATGAGATTACTCACCTTCCTACTGAATTCTCTTGGAACTACTTAGCTTCACGACTAAGAACAACAGATAGCGAGATAACGCCTTATATGCGTTGTACTGCTAACCCCGGTGGTGTTGGTGCACATTGGGTAAAGAATAGGTATATAGAACCATCAGACCCTGACAAAAGCTTTGTAGGTAAAGATGGATTAACACGTAAGTTTATACCAGCTCGTCTAGAAGACAACCCATTCTTAGCAACGGATGGACGTTACGAGCAGATGCTTAAAGCTTTGCCTCCTACGCAACGCAAGCAATTACTTGAAGGAAACTGGGACGTTAACGAGGGGGCAGCTTTTACTGAATTTAGCCTTGAAGAACATGTCATACCACCCTTTGAGATCCCTTTACACTGGGATAGAGTTAAAGGTGTTGACTATGGTTACGCCAGTGAATCAGCCTGTATTTGGGCTACAATTGATCCTAGTGATGGTACTTTGATAGTTTATAGAGAATTATACAGAAAGGGGTTGACAGGACAGGATTTAGGCGCTATAATAACAGAGATGGAACTCTCAGACCCTTTTTCTGTCCAAGGAGTTTTAGATACTGCAGCTTGGTCTAGAACAGGTACTACAGGGCCAACAGTCGGAGAAACATTAGTACGACAAGGCCACAAGCTACGTAGAGCAGATAAGAATAGAATACAAGGTAAGATACAGATTCATGAATACTTGAGGTTACAGCCAAGCGGACGACCAAGATTACAGATTTTCAGTAGCTGTCCTAGCCTGATACGCGAACTTCAAGGCATTCCTTTAGATAAATCAAACCCTGAAGATGTCGATACTCATGCGCCTGACCACGCATATGATGCCCTACGGTATCTTATTATGTCTAGGCCAAGAGTAAACGACCCATTAGCTCAGTTAAGGCATATGCGTCTTGAACAAGCTTATACACCTGCGGATGCAGATTTTGGATATTAAATTATGACAAAAAGACAAAAGTATTCTAATGGCGGTGGCCCTAAAAAAGTTAAAGATATATTTAAACTAGATTATTTAAGCGGTAACAAAAAACGTGGTATAAGCTCTGGAGCCACTATAAAAACAAAAAATGCAAGCATTTCTACAAACCAGCAAGATGGCAGAAATGTTAATACAACTTTAAATCTTAAGCTACCTAAAACAGAGGTAACTGTGGGTAGAGGTAAAGGTGGTAATTTTTCTGGAAAAGTTACTAGAGATACAAGTAATTTTTTAGGTAAAAACTCAAAGTTAAGTATTTCTGTTAATCCTAAAGCAGGGTTTGGTAATAACCAACCTCAGTATGGTATTAGGTATGAAAAAAAAATATAAAATAAAAGAGCTTTAATATGTCAGAACAAAACAGTCTAACAGCTAACGGCCTATACTTTGAAGAGGTAGAAGAAGAGCAAGGTATGCAACTGACTTTAGAAGAGTCTTTGCGTAATAACTTTGTTGGTCTTATTATGGATCGTTATGAGCAAGCAGAAAGCGCTAGAGATCTAGATGAGCAGCGTTGGTTAGAAGCTTACCATAATTATCGTGGATTGTATGGTAAAAGCATAAGATTTAGAGAATCTGAAAAGTCTAGAGTATTTGTTAAAGTAACAAAAACAAAAGTACTTGCAGCTTTCGGTCAGTTAGTTGATGTTATCTTTGGCGCTAATAAGTTTCCTATCGGTATCTCAGAAACTAAAGTACCAGAAGGTATTAGCGAATATGCTCACTTAGACCCTCAAAACCCTTTACCGGGAATTGAAACAAGTGCCGAAGAGTTTCCTGAGAAAAAAGAAGCTAACCCCTATGACGTTGGCTATGAAGGAGATGGTCGTGTTCTTAAACCCGGAGCAACTTTTGGATCAGGAGGGTTTGAAGAAACATCTCTTGAAGAAGCCGCAAGCGATCAGCTAACTGACGGGCCTAGTCCAAGCCCACAGGTTTTAGAAGTAAGTCCGGCTAAAGAAGCTGCAAGACGTTTAGAAAAACTAATACACGATCAGATAGAAGAATCAAATGGAGCCAGTGAAATACGTAACGCTCTTTTTGAATCAGCCTTGTTTGGCACAGGCATAGTAAAAGGGCCATTTAACTTTAATAAGACCCTGAGTAGGTGGGAAGAGAATGAAGAAGGAGATAGAAAATATTCTCCAGTGGATGTGCGCGTCCCTCGTATTGAGTTTGTCAGCTTATGGGATTTTTTCCCAGATCCTAATGCTACAAACATAAACGAAGCAGAATATATATTTCATAGACACAGAATGAATCGTACTAAGATACGATCTTTGGCGAAGATGCCATATTTTGATAAAGATGCAATTCGTGAAGCCTTAATGATGGGGCCTAATTACGAAGAAAAGGATTATGAACAAGAGCTGAAAGATGACCACCGCACAGGCGAAGAAGGGTCAGGACAGTTTGAAGTTCTAGAGTATTGGGGAGTAATAGATGCTGAGTATGCTCGCCAAGTTGGTATGGATATACCAGAGGAAGTAGATGACCTAGATGAAGTACAAGTAAACGCTTGGATCTGCAACGGTCAAATGTTAAGAGCAGTAATAAATCCTTTTACGCCTTTCAGGTTGCCTTATCATGCCTTTCCTTATGAGCGTAACCCTTATAGCTTTTTTGGCATAGGGGTTGCAGAGAACATGGATGACTCTCAAAAGATCATGAATGGTCATGCTCGTATGGCAATAGACAACCTTGCGTTATCAGGATCACTTGTCTTTGATGTAGACGAGACTGCTCTTGTGGGTGGTCAAAGCATGGAAATATATCCCGGCAAGGTTTTCCGCAGACAAGCAGGAATGCCCGGACAAGCTATTAACGGCTTAAAGTTTCCTAATACCTCACAAGAAAACATGATGATGTTTGATAAGTTCAGACAGCTTGCAGATGAACAAACGGGTATCCCAAGCTATTCACATGGTCAAACAGGTGTCCAAAGTATGACACGAACTGCTTCAGGTATGTCTATGCTACTTGGCGCAGCATCTCTTAATATTAAAACAGTAATAAAAAATCTTGATGACTTCTTACTTAAGCCTATGGGTGAAGCATACTTCCAGTGGAACATGCAATTCCTAGAGTCTAAGTTAGATGTTAAAGGTGATCTAGAAGTAAAAGCTACGGGTACTAATAGCCTAATGCAAAAAGAAGTAAGAAGTCAACGACTGACAATGTTCTTACAGACTGCACAGAATCCTGCTATTGCACCTTTCATTAAAATGAACAAGCTAATCAGTGAACTCGCTTATAGTCTTGATCTTGATCCAGATGAGTTGATCAACGATCCTGAAGAAGCAGCATTGATGGCTCAAATTATAGGAATGCAAAATGCTGGACAAGCAACTGGCGCGGAAGCTGGCCCCACTGGTGAACAACCCGGAGCTATGGGAGCCAATGAAGGAGTACCTCCACAGGGCCAAGACCTTGGAGCAACAGGTACTGGCGGTGGCAACATCGGAACTGGAGCTGTACCGCAGTCAGGGGAAGCTGAATTCTCTGGTTAAACTAGAGCAGCTAAAGGAAAGCGTTAAAGCAGAAATGGAGAGAAGAGATGCCCAATAGTATGTTAGACAGGGACAAGTATGTGGTAGGAAGTATTGCCCGTGGTATATCTAAATTAGGTAAAAAAGCTTTAAAGAATATAGATTATGATCAGGCTAAAACAGCTAAAGGTGATAAATCTAAAGGGCGTATGACTAGAGAAGATGATAGTGTTTACGCTTTAATGGGCGACGATATGATAAAGGTAGCAAAAAACCGTAGCGAGCTTAAGGGTGCAGGTAAAGCGGGAGTAGCTGCTAGTTTACTTAGTTTAGAAGCTTCTGAATCATGGGAAGAAGAAAATGACAAAGAGCCTACTAAAAAACAAGCTACCGCTTTTGAAAAAGCTTTTAGTAAAGCCCATAACGCAGGTAAGGAAACTTTTACGTTTAAAGGTACAAAATACACTACTGATGTTAGAAAAGGAAAAGCAGAAGGCGGTGACGTTAAAGCTATTGAAGAAAGACAAAATAAATATAATAGTGAAGTACTAGCAGCTTTTGCTAAAGACCCTGACAACCCAATACTTAAAGATATTGTAAAAAGTATGTCTCCTAAAGAGCGTACTGAGGCTGAACGTTACGAAGAACCAACCAGAGATAAAAACGCAGAAGGAGGTTCATCAATGCTAGTACCACCTGAAATGGATATGCCAGTAGACACTTTCACTCCAGAAGAACAAGCAAATGCAGAATCATCTCAGCTACCAGATGATGAAATGGAAGATGGATACATGGACTATGTACTAGGAGAATCCCTAGACGATGGTGAACAAGAATATTTAATGGGAGCTTTGGAATCAGATCCAAGGCTTAGTGAGATTTTTGATAAGGTCGTAACGACTGCATCAGAATTTTCGGGAGCTGGAGAAGTCGAAGGCCCCGGAACAGGTGTCTCAGACTCAATACCTGCGCGATTAAGCGATGGTGAGTTTGTAGTCACAGAAGAAGCTACTAGTGAAATTGGAGCAGACAACCTTCAGACAATGATGGATGATGCCGAAAGAAAAGCTAATGGTGGTGAAGTAACGCGTTCAACTTACCAAATGGGTGGTTTGCTAGGAAACCCTAGTCAACCATTGGAAGAAGAGGATGAAGATCTTGTAGCTCAGTCTATGATATCTGCTAATCAAATGCCAAGCCTTATGGGAGGAAGACGGTAATAAAACAATAGTACGGCTACCTTGTAGTATCAAGCCCCAGATTTTAAAGACGTTTGAAATTGGCTACCTTGCAAGAAACAAGCCCCGTAGAAAAGGAGAGAACCATGTCAGAACAGGCATACGAAGAGGAAGAAGTATCAAATCCATATAATGCACGTAAACCTTGGCACAAGCAGGAAAGAAAGCAAACACCTAGCGCGGCTGAGAGTTTGTATTATGAAGATGATAATGATACCGAACCTCAACAGCAGAAGGCCACCCGGAAAAAGGCCCCTTCTTCTGAGGATGAACCAAGTACTAATTATAAGAAACGCTATGATGATTTAAAGAAACATTATGATCAGAAGCTTTCAGAGTTTAAGCGCACAGAGCAAGAACTTAGGGATCAGGCTAAAGAAGCTGAACCTCAATATCAAGCTCCTAAGACTCAAGAGGACTTAGACCGCTTTAGAACTGAATACCCTGATCTGTATGATACAGTAGAAACTGTAGCTCATATGAGAAGCCAACAAGAAGTAGAAGCACTAAGATCTAAACTTTCTGTTATTGAACAACGGGAAGCAGAGATTGCAGCGCGAGAAGCTGAGTCGGCTCTTCAAGAAAGACATCCTGACTTTGATCAAATCAGAGGAGACGATAGCTTTCATGAGTGGGCGCAGGAGCAACCTGATCAAATACAAGATTGGATTTATAATAATCCTAATAATGTTACTTTAGCTGTTAAAGCTTTAGATCTTTATAAATTAGAAACTGGTAAAGGACAAGGTTCTCGCAAAAGACGTTCAGGTAACAGACAACCGCAAGGTGGTTCTGCAGCAGATATGGTATCTACTAAAACAACCAATGTAGATGCTAAAGAAGCTAAGATCTGGACAGAGAGTGAAATAGCGAAAATGTCCCTTGATCAATTTGATAGACACGAAGATGAAATCAAAATTGCTATGGAAGAGGGAAGAGTTCGTAGAGGATAATCTTTTCTACTTAGGAGTAATATAAAATGGCTTATAATCAATCAGACCAATTTTTTGAACAATCCACAGACACCAACGGTAACTTTGGTAACTCTGTATCAGGACAAACTAATTCGTTTTTCCTACCAAAAGTATATTCAAAGCAAGTACTCAACTTCTTTAGGAAGTCTTCAGTAGCGGAAGCTATTACGAATACTGACTATGCTGGTGAAATCTCTGCCTTTGGCGATACTGTACGAATCATCAAAGAACCCGAAATTACTGTTTATCAGTATGAGCGTGGTGCTGATGTAACGCAGACTAAATTGACTGACCAAGAAGTAACTTTGGTTGTTGATACTGCTAACGCATTTAAGTTCATCGTTGATGATATTGAAACAAACATGTCGCACGTAAACTTCCGTGACGTAGCAACTTCTTCTGCAGCTTACGCTTTGCGTGATGCTTTTGACGAAGGCGTAATTGCTACTATGATCGCAGGCGTTTCTGCTGCAAGCCCGAACCACATTCTTGGTTCTGATAGCGCAACTGACCTTGCTGGCGGTACTTTTGACGGTACTGGTAACTTGGACATCGGTTTTGCTTCAGGCGAGCATGATCCTATTGACGTTCTTTCTCATATGGCCCGTCTAATGGACGAAGCTAATATCCCAGAAGAAGGTCGTTGGTTCTTGGCTAATCCAGAGTTCTACGAAGTCCTTGTACAAAGTTCTTCTAAGCTCTTGTCTGTTGACTACAATGCTGGTCAAGGCTCCATCCGTAATGGTTTGGTAAGCTCTGGTAAGCTGCGTGGATTTGACATGTACAAAACTAATAACATTGCTGCAACGTCTAACGCTGCTGGTCAATGTCTTGCTGGTCATATGTCTGCTACAGCTACGGCTCAGACTATTACTAGCACTGAGGTCATTCGTGACCCAGATAGTTTTGGTGACATTGTACGTGGTCTGCACGTATACGGTGCTAAAGTACTGCGACCAGATGCTCTGGTTTCAGCTTTCTACGGCATTGACTAAATAAGACTTGGGGGCCTTCAAAAGCCCCCTTTTCTTTTACACAAAGGAATTAAAGATGCCACAAATAGGAACCAATGATAAGCCTGTAATTTTTAGGAAAGCAACTGTCTCACCAGAAAGTCGTTTTCGTAAGGGTTTTGACAAGGATAAATATCAGGAAAACTATGAGCGTATCTTTGGAGACAAGAAAGAAATAGATATAGCAAGAGAGACTTCTAAAACTTTTGATATGGAGCAAGACTAATGTTTAAGAAATTTAAAGAAGACTTTTATAAAAAAGTTAGGGCTGCTGCTTCAAACCAACAACAGCCTACTATGTACAATTCTATTTCCGCATTTGAGCAGCCTCCTATAGCGCCAATGGAAATAGAAAACAGAGCAATGTTTAATAAAGGTGGCTACGCTTCTATTTCTGACATGGAAAAAAGCTGCGGAAGTAAAACTGCAAAGAAGGCAAAACGATGAAAGTAGACGCTCCTAAAGGCTATCATTGGATGAAGGTTGAGAAAGCCTATAAGATTATGAAAGATCCTAAAGATGGTTTTAAGCCGCACAGGGGTGCAAGTAAAGCAGTTGATTTTCCAGTTCAAAGGACGCATAAAAAATAATGGCTACTACATTTCTTCAATTAACAAATGAACTGCTGCGAGAGCTGAATGAGGTTGCACTAACTTCAGCTACGTTTGCTAATGCTATTGGTGTACAGCAACACGCTAAAGACTGCGTTAACAGGGCTTATCTAGATATTGTTAATGAAGAACCTCAATGGCCTTTCTTGTCCACAGGTGAAAGCGGTGAGACTGACCCTATGTACGGTAATGCGTACGTAGAGACTGTAGCAGGTACACGATGGTACGAGCTTAAGCCAGCTTCTGATAACGTCACTACTGACTACGGTTATATTGATTGGGATAACTTCCTACTAACTACTGTAGGCGTTTCAGGAGAGTCAGCACCTTACACTATCCGTAATATTAAATATACGACTACTGAAGAATGGAAAGACTTCTTTAGAGTTTCTCAGAATCAAGATGACGCAGATACTCAACAGTATGGCGTACCTAGTAGAGTTGTAAGAAGCCCTGACAGCCGTAAGTTTGGTTTAAGTCCTATTCCAGATCAAGTATATCGTATCTGGTACTACGCTTTTGATCTCCCTACACAGCTAGATGCTTATGGCGATGCTATTGTTTTTGCTGACACTTACAAGCCTGTACTACTGGCTAGAGCAAGATACTTTATGCATCAGTTCAAAGAGAATCCGCAGGCTGCTGCATTCGCTTTAGAAGATTACAAAAGAGGATTAAAGTTGATGAAGCTTCATCTTATGGAACCTACGCCGGGATATTTTAAAGACGATAGAATGAGATTTATCTAATGTCGCAGCCTTGGGGATATTCTTGCAAAGGTGGCTTAAACGTTAACCTAAATCAGCTAGAGATGCTTCAACAGCCGGGACAAGCTACACGGCTAAGAAACTTTGAGGTTGACCCTGATGGTGGTTATAGACGTATAGACGGCTTTTCTTCTTTTGGAGATACTAAGCCTAACGGTACTAATACTATTTTAGGTATGGCTATATACGGTGACGGTGTTATTGTTTGCTCAGGCACAGATATATTCTTTAGCATAGATGGTGAAGATACTTGGCTACAACTAAATAAAGCCTCCGTACATTCTAGTGGTGATAACTACAGCACTTTTACAGGACGTTCAGTAGCAACCAGAGCAAGCCAAGGCCGTTGTACTTTTGCAATCTATGAAGGTACTTCAGACTACGGTGAGATAATAATATGTGACGGCGTTAACGAGCCACTGCTTTTCCAGATGACAGGAACTGGTGGTTTAACAACACGTACCTTTTTTGTGAAAGAAATAACAGTAAGCGGTACAACTGGCCCTGCTGTAGGTGTTATACACGACAAGCATCTAGTTGTTGCAGGAGCGCCCACAGCTAAGAATACTATTTACTACAGCGGTACAAATGATATAGATAGCTTTAGTAGTACAGGAGCAGGAAGTGTAGTAATCTCTGATGCTGTTGTGGGTCTAGCGAGTTTTCGTAGTGACCTTATTATATTCTGTAAAAATAGTATTCATAAACTTTCTAACATAAATGATGCTAACTCTATTTCTGTGACTCCTATAACAACTAACGTAGGTTGCTTATCAGGCGGTAGCATTCAGGAAATTGGCGGTGATCTTTTATTCCTTTCTCCTGACGGTGTACGTACTGTTGCAGGTACAGCAAGAATTGGTGACGTTGAATTAGGAAGTGTTAGCCGACAGATACAGGGTATTATTTCAGACGTTGCGGCTAACTCAGGGTATATTATTACAAGTGCTGTACTAAGAAGTAAGTCACAGTATAGATTGTTCTACAGCACAAATACAGAAAGCACGACAGTTGCTAGAGGTATTATAGGAACTTTAACACCTAATGGTTTTGCTTGGTCAGAGACATTAGGTATTCAAGCACTAGGTTTTATATCTGATTTAGATTCAGATGGTATAGAAAAAGTGTATCACGGAGATAAAGACGGTTACATATACAACCACACAAGCGGTAATTCTTTTTACGCTGATGGTTCAGCCGTAGATATCTCTGCCGTATACGAAACACCTAACTTTGATTTTGGAGATGTAGGTACTAGAAAAACTTTAAAATATGCAAGAGTTTCTTTTAGTCCCGAAGGAGAAGTTCTTCCTTCTTTTAGAGTTAGATATGATTATGAAGATCCTGAAGTACCGCAGCCAGAAGCGCGTGATATTTCTACGATTGCTTTACCTGCTATCTTTGGGACTTCTCTTTTTAACGCAGTGACATTTGGAGCAACAAGTGACCCTATGGAAAGAATTACATTAGAAGGATCAGGTAACACTTGTAGCTTTAGAATTTCAAGTGAAGATCAAAAAGCAGCATACGCTGTCAACGGTGTTTATGTAGATTATATGCCAGCAGGTAGGAGATAAATTAAATGGCCCAGAATTATACGCGACAGAGTTCATTTTCAGACGGAGATACAATTACATCTTCTTTGTTTAATAATGAATACAACCAAATTGTAAACGCTTTTACATACTCTTCTAGTAGCGATAGTTCTACTGGACATAAACACGATGGCAATGCTGGGCAAGGCGGTAACATTCCTCAGATTGGCGATATAGACTTTAACAATAAGATTGTAGTAGACGGCACTAACAATAGATGGGGCGTATTTGTAGAGGTAAGCGGGTCAGCAGTAGAACAGATTCGTATTCAAGATGGTGGCATTGTACCTGTAACTGATAGTGACGTAGACCTTGGTACAAGCTCATTGTACTTTAAAGCTGCTTATATTGATGCAATTACTACAACAGGTAATGTAGCAGTAGGCGGTAATCTTACTGTCACAGGCACAACTACTTTTAACGGTGGCACAATCACTATGGGTGATGCTGCTACTGACAACGTTGTATTTGGTGCTAATGTAGATTCTCATATTATTCCTGACGATGACGGCACTTATGACTTAGGTAGCTCTACGCAAGAGTGGAAAGATATTTATATAGATGGTACAGCTTACGTAGATGCTATTAACTTTAACGGTACTGCAATTACTGCAACTGCTGCTGAACTTAATATTATGGACGG
>Ga0208970_1000119_pt1 | contig 30093 bp, 41 predicted proteins | sample AOAMet2_C49A8_35_2_FD_188078 | JGI IMG/M metagenome (GOLD analysis project Ga0208970, IMG submission 188078) | Ammonia-oxidizing marine microbial communities from Monterey Bay, California, USA - C0912_C49A8_35 (SPAdes) | ecosystem: Environmental > Aquatic > Marine > Intertidal zone | place...
AAATGCTATTGTTGCTGTAATATATGCCTTTTCATATAAAGCAGAAATAAATTCCAATAAATGAAATAGAGAATGTATTCTAAGTCCTATTCTAACTAGTTTTACAATAGTGTTTTTCATTTACAATAAATTAGGTGCTAAACTAATTATAAAGTGCTAAACGAAAAAATTAACAGCAGGAACAATTTTCACATGTACAAGCTTGACAAGTGCATCCTATACAGCTTCCTTTTTTACAAGTGTCGCATTCGCAATTACAGTTTGATTTCATCATTGTTAATATATTTAACATAAATATAGTTTATTTTGATTACCTAAGGTTTTCAATTTAAATGTTTGTAATTTTAGAATAAAAATTCATGTTTAGACTCGTTACAATATTAATTTCATTAATTCCATTTTTATGCTTGGGGCAGTTAGATCCCTCTAAAAAATACAGTGTTAACACTATTGCTTTTTATAATGTTGAAAATCTGTTTGATACAATCGACGATCCTAAAACTTTTGATGATGACAGAACACCAAACGGAAGGGACAAATGGACAGAAGAAATTTACCTAAAAAAATCAAAAAATATTGCAAGAGTAATTTCTGAAATTGGAAAAGACATTGTAGGAACTTCACCCTCTATTATCGGTCTTTGTGAAGTTGAAAACAAGAAAGTATTAATTGATTTAATTAATAATGAAGAATTAAAAAATCAAGGATATGGTATTGCTCATTTTGATTCTCCAGATGAAAGAGGTGTTGATGTAGGTTTACTTTTCAAAATAAGCAGATTTACACCAATATTTACAAAAGCATACTCACTATACTTAAAAAGAGATAATGGAGAAACTGATTTTACAAGAGACCATTTATTGGTTTCAGGTTATTTAGATAATGAACTAATTCATTTTATTGTTAATCATTGGCCATCCAGATCTGGTGGAAGAATGAGAAGCGAAAAGGGAAGAATTCTAGCTGGTCAATTAAATAGAAAAATAATAGATTCTATATTATCTACAGATGCTAAAGCCAAAATTATTAACATGGGTGACTTTAATGACAATCCAACTGATAAAAGCATAAAACCCACATTAAAAACTGTTTCTAATAAGTCAAAAATTAAAAGAAATGAGCTATTTAATCCTACAGAAAAATTATATAAAAAAGGATTTGGAAGTTATAATTACAGGGGGAAATGGGATATGCTTGATCAGTTTATGATTTCAAGCGAACTTTTAAAAAATTATGGCAACTTCTTTTTAAAAGCAGGTATTTACAATGAAAAATATTTAATTAATCAAGATGGTAAGTACGAAGGTTATCCATTTAGAAGTTTTGCAGGAGGAAAGTTTTTAAATGGGTACAGCGATCATTTTCCAATATATATGCTACTGGCAAAAGAACTATAAAATGGATAATTCAATACAAATTTTTATTACTGGAGGCACTTTTGATAAGAGTTATAATTATAAAGATGGTAGTTTGTATTTTGAAAAGACACACCTTCCAGAAATGTTAAAAAGAAGCAGATGTCGATTAAATGTCTCTGTTGAAACACTAATGATGTTGGACAGCTTGGAAATGAATGAAACTCATATTGAACAAATAATTTCAAAGTGTAAAAATTCTAAGTGTAATAAAATTATTATAACTCATGGAACAGATCGAATTGTGAAAAGTGCCCAAGAACTTGAAAAAGCTAAATTTTTAGAAAAAACTATAATTCTTACTGGCGCAATGATTCCATACGCATTTGGAAGTTCGTCAGATGGTTTTTTTAATTTAGGATGTGCACTATCTTTTGCTCAATCTCTTTCAAGCGGTGTTTACATTACAATGCAAGGCCAATATTTTTTTCCTAATAACGTTAAGAAAAATAAACATAAAGGAATTTTTGAAAAAATAAATTAATCATTTTTGTCTGATAGATTATATTTTTTATTAAGTTCAAAAACTTTGTCTGCTGAGAAAGATTTTTTATTAATTAAGTCGAGTTGGTGATCTAATAACTCTACTTTTTTGTCAATTTTATTTTTGATATTATTATATAAATCAGATGCCTCTGAACTTAAATTATTAATTTCAATTAGATCAATAACATTATTCATTTCTTTCATTACTGCTTTCATTTGATTTGGCAGCCAGCTTATTATAGGTGTGCCGCCAGTTGCTTTTGCATATTTAGTGTTAGCCATTATATACTTTTGTACAAACTGCCAATGTCCATTTCTAAAATGATATATTTCTTCTAAGACACCTAACAAATAACACAAGCCTTCAGAATTATTTTGCTTAGACAATACAAATGAAATTCCTTCTTCACTCAGTTCATTTACAGTATCTTCTAAATCTTTAAAAAATTCCTGAATACATTTTGGTCTGTAACTTCTTAAATCAATTAAATACTTTGTCAACTCGTTTTTAGGATAGTGTTTTATTACACCGCTAAAAATATCCTCCATTGGAATTATATCATCCTGAGCACCTGTCTGTCCTCTGAACTGTTTAGGCTCATCCCAGACACCCTCATATGTTACTCCACTACCAAATAGTTCTTCATTTCCTTTGACTCCCATAATAAATACTCTAAAATCATTATAGTGATTCCATCTTGAAGCTTTCCACATCTCTTTTCTTCTACTGTTCATTAATTTCATTGTTTGGTAATTTTCTTTCAAATAATTAACTGAACTAGTTAAATTTCTTTCTTTTAATGCATGTAAAACATTAATAACAGATCCTACCAAACTTGGAGAATGTTGATTAATGTCTACATGTAGCATAATAAATCCAACTTCATCAGGCTGACCTGAAAAATGTACACACATTTCTAAATTTGACCATTTATGATCTCCTGATTTATTTATTTTTTTATAATTTCCAAGAGAGTAAGCATAATGATAATCTAACCAAGGATATACGTCTAATTTATTTGAGACAGCTACGAAAGGTTGAGCAATTTGAATAGGAAGAATATTTTGAGCTTTACCATAATCTCCAGTTTTTCTATAATGCTGAAATGAAGGTTCTAAAGTATAAGCTGAAGCTAAAAAACAGTATCCCCTATATAAAGCCTGTATTAACATAATATCTGTTTCACTAGAAACTTTTTCAAAATAATTAGGTAAAGATTTAACGGCTTTATGAATAGCACCAGGTTTATCCAAATAACCAGATTCATTATTAATTTTTACTGGCATTTTTTCTAAAATATTTTGAAGTACAGAATAAGTTTGAGGAAGTCTTTCTAAAGGAATTTTTTGTGGTAAAAAACCATTTTCTTTACTAACATTAAAAAACCCATCAGAATATGTTTTTTTAATAAAGGCCATAATATTTGTTGTTTAATTAAATATAGCAATTCTTGTGATGTATGTAATTGATTTACTAACTTTAAGTGATAACACTTAATTTTATATAAAATGGGGAAATTACAAAAAGATGATCTTTCAAAATTAGGACACAAAATTAATCAGTTAAAAAAAAGAATTTCTAGAACAGAAATTAGTGGAAATACCGAGAAAGTAGAATTTCGAAAAATGCGAATAAGTAAAATAAAAAAACATATTAAAGAGATTATTTCAAGAAAGAAAAAAAAATGAAAAAACTGTATTTACTTTTATGTGTATTAGGGATAATTCTTCCTTACTATCACTTAATAAATTTTTTATTAGACAATCAATGGTCAATGGATGGATTCTGGAATGATGTTTTTTTTGGAACACATTCAGTTTCAATGATTGCAATGGACCTCACAGTAGCAGCATCTACTTTTCTTGTTTTTTTAATATACCAATCAATTACAAAAAAAGTTAAAATCACAAAATATATAATTTGTCTTTGCTTAGTTGGATTTTCTTTAGCTTTTCCGCTGTACTTATACGATACACACGATAAATAATGGAATTTGATGATGCATTTAATCATTTAAAAAATGATGAAATAATGTCCTTTTTGATAGACAAATTCAAAAAAGACATAACACTTATTGACAGATACGAAACTGATTTTCCTAAAGCTATTGCTTTACTGATAATAGAGCAGCAGGTAAGTTTTAAAGCAGCAATTACAATAAAAAAAAGATTCTTAAGCCTTATAAATAATAAAAATTCAAATCAGATTCTTGAAATTGAAAATGATGAAATGCAGTCTATTGGAATATCTCACAGAAAGGTAGATTATATCAAAAACACGTATTTGTTTTTTTTAAACAATAAAACGGACTATTATAAAATAAGTCAAAATGAAGTAGTAAAAGAATTAACTAAAATAAAAGGGGTTGGAAAATGGACAGCAGAAATGTTTTTAATCTTTATTCTATTTAAAACAAACATATTTTCTAAAGGAGATTTAGCGCTAATCAATAGTATAAAGGTTAATTATAATATAAGTCAACTTTCAGATCAAAAACTGGATAGTCTTATAAAAAAATGGAGCCCTTATAATACAATTGCCTCACTTTTACTTTGGAAATCGATTGAAGAAAAAGTTTTTTACAAAAAAAATGAGTAATAAATAGCTAAAATGATCAAAATGTGATCAAAAATGATCAAAATGTGATCAAAAACGATCAAAAACGATCAAAAACGATCAAAAACGATCAAAAACGATCAAAATATAAGTTTCTTAAAAATTAATAATTTTTTTAGAAAATATTAAAATCATTTTTTTAATAAAAAAGGTCTAAAATCATCAAAAATTTAGCAAAAACAATCAAAAAAGTGGAAAATTGATCAAAAAAACATTAAAAATGGTTTTTTTTAAAAAATTAAATTAAGGCAATTTATGGCCTAAATAGGTTTCTAACATTCTAAACCAATCTATTTCGCTTAAATCAATACTTAAAGAATTTTTTGCAGCATTAATTCTTTCAGTTTTTACGGTTCCAATTACAGGATGAATTTTTGATGGATGTTTTAATATCCATGACAATAATAATTGATCTTTTGAAGCATTGTATTTTTTCATAAGCTCTTCTAATAAAAAATGAATTTTTTTATTATTTTCATCCTTATCCTTAAATATCGTCCCTAAAGGGCTCCAGCTCATAGGAATTATATCATTAACAAACATATAGTCTAATGATGAATCAAACAAAGGTTTATTATGGGATAAAGAAAACTCTATCTGATTAGCACTAACCTTAGATTTAGTAGAAATTAAATCAGTTTGAATATCCGTAAAATTTGAAACTCCAAATGAATTTATTTTTCCTTGAGACAATAAAGTTTCAATAGCTTTAGAAATTTCGTCAGGGTGCATTAGAGGACTAGGCCTATGTAACAAAAATATATCTAAATAATCTGCATTTAAATCTTTGATTGATTTTTCGGCACTAAATATTATATAATCCGAGTCATACTGATAGTGTTTGACTTTATTTAATCGAGTTTCTCCGACATATTGAATACCACATTTTGAAATTAACTGAACTTCTTCTCGTTTAATACTCGAATTTTTAAAAGCTTTACCAAACTCCATTTCAGTTGTATAATCTCCATATATATCGGCATGATCAAACGAAGTAATCCCTTTTTCTAAATTAAAATGAATTAATCTTTCCATTTCATTTTGAGAAAGCGAACTTCCCCATTTGCCCCAGTTCATACAACCTTGTATAATTCTTGAAAAATTAGATTTCATTTGAAATTATTTTTTATTAAAATACTAATTAAAACTGACTTACATTTGTGAAAATTTAAAAAAATTGATTGCCAATTACACTAAAGAATTTCGCTATAATTTAAAATTATCATTTCCTGTAATGCTTGGAATGTTAGGGCATACATTTGTGGCGTTTGCCGATAATGTAATGGTTGGTCAACTAGGTACAGCAGAACTGGCTGCAGTTTCTTTGGGTAATAGTTTTGTGTTTATAGCAATGTCTTTAGGAATTGGATTTTCAACTGCTATTACTCCGCTTGTTGCTGAAGCTGATGCATCCAATAACATTTCAGAAGGCAAGAATGCATTCAAACACGGTTTACTTCTTTGTACTATTTTAAGCGTTTTACTTTTTTTAATTATTATATTACTTAAACCTGTAATGTATTATATGGATCAACCCAAAGAGGTTGTAGAATTGGCTATTCCTTATTTAAACTTTGTTTCTCTTTCACTAATTCCTCTGATAGTATTTCAGGCATTAAAACAATTTTCTGACGGACTTTCTAATACCAAATACCCAATGTATGCCACAATATTGGCTAACGTAATAAACATAACATTAAATTACTTTCTAATATTTGGAACATTTGGTTTTCCTAAGTTAGGAATAACTGGAGCGGCTATAGGAACTCTTATATCAAGAATTATTATGGTTTATTTTTTATGGATGATTTTCAAGCACAAAGAAAAATTTAAACCTTATATAACTGGATTTAATTTTAGAAAAGTTGAAAAAAAAATCACTAATAAACTATTTAATTTAGGATTTCCATCTGCTCTTCAAATGTTTTTTGAAGTTGGGATTTTTACTGCTGCTATTTGGTTAAGTGGAGTTTTAGGAAAAAATCCACAAGCAGCAAATCAAATAGCCCTAAACTTATCGAGTATGACTTTTATGATAGGAATAGGTCTTTCGGTTGCCGCTATGGTAAGAGTTGGTAATCAAAAAGGATTAAATGATTTTGTTTCGCTTAGAAGAATTGCGTTTTCTATTTTCTTTTTAACTTTTTTAATTGAAATTATTTTTGCATCATTTTTCTTGGTGTTCAGAGACTGGCTTCCAACATTATACTTAGATCAAAACACCCTTGTAAATATAAATGACAATAAAGAAGTTATTATTATTGCTTCCAAATTATTATTAGTAGCTGCATTTTTTCAAATTTTTGATGGACTACAAGTAGCCATTTTAGGAGCGCTGAGAGGACTACAAGATGTTAAAATTCCTGCTTTTATTACTTTTGTATCTTATTGGATTATCGGTTTTCCAGTTTCTTACTATCTAGGGTTACATACATCACTTGAAAGTATAGGAATATGGATCGGACTTTTCACGGGTCTATTTGCAGCCTCAATTTTACTTTATTTAAGATTTAATTATTTAACAAAAAAATTAATTAGTAGCAAACCCTAAATCCAAACATCGTTCTTAGCTGTTAAATTATTTGAATCTTCTTCGCCTGTATTAACAACCCCTTTTGGTTCAATTAACATAATTTGAGATTCTTCTTTGGACTTAGGTTTATGTTCAACTCCAGCAGGGACTACAAACATTTCTCCTTCTTTAATTTTAACAAACCCGTCTCTAAATTCGATCTCAATTTCCCCTTTAATAACTATAAAAGTCTCGTCAGTTTCTTTATGACTATGCCAAATGAATTCACCTTCAATTTTTGCGATTTTAAATTGATAATCGTTCATTTCAGCTATGACTTTTGGCTGCCATTGTTCACTAAATAATTTATACTTATTACTAATTTCTATCGAGTTGTAATCCATAATCAATCTTTTTAAATAGTATTTTTTTTTAAAGTTATAATTAAAATAAAAAACATTTTTTAAATTTGAAAAAAATATAAAAATGAGAACACGCTCAATGCTTAGATCTGGAAATCCATCTTTAAATTCAAAAGTTTTTGAAAACCTGGAAAGACCAAAAAATGGGCCTCTACTTCGTGATGATGTGATGACCATTCAAGGAACTGTAGACAAAACAGGTATTTCACTAGCGCTTCTAATATTTGCCGGTTACTTTGCATACGTTCCTAATGGATTAATGTTCATGATAATTGGAGGGTTAGGAGGGTTCATTGTCGCGATAATAACAGTTTTCAAAAAAACTTGGGCGCCTATCACTGTTCCTTTATATGCAATGCTTGAAGGGCTTTTGTTAGGATCTATTTCTTATATGTATGGTCAAATGTTTGAAGGTATTGTTCTAAATGCTGTAATCTTAACAGTTTCTATTTTAATCTCACTCCTATTTGTTTATAAATCAGGGCTTATTAAAGTGACTGAAAACTTCAAACTTGGAGTTGCTGCTGCTACAGGTGGTATAGCGTTAGTTTATTTGTTTAGCATTATTGGAGGGTTTTTTGGACTTAACTTTTCATTTCTAGATTCAACTAATGGTTCTTTAATGAGTATAGGAATAAGTTTATTTATAGTAATAATCGCATCTTTAAATCTTGTAATGGATTTTGATTTCATTGAGGAAGGCGCAGAAAGAGGGGCTCCAAAATATATGGAATGGTATGGTGCATTTGGCCTTTTAGTTACGCTTGTTTGGCTTTACCTTGAGATCCTAAGACTACTTGCTAAATTAAATTCAAGAAAATAATATATTAAACTAAATCTGAGTTCATGACTTTGGTCCATACCGATACAAAGTCATTTACAAATTTTTCTTTATTATCATCTTGAGCGTAAACTTCAGAATAAGATCTAAGTATAGAATTAGATCCAAAGATAAGGTCAACAGCGCTAGCGGTCCATTTCACATTTCCTGAACTTCTGTCAATTATCTCATATTTATTATTACCCACAACACTCCACTTATTATTCATATCCAATAAATTAACAAAGAAATCATTTGATAAAACACCAATTTGATTTGTCAACACACCATCTTTACTACCTCCGTAATTAGTATCTAACACTCTCATTCCGCCTACAAGTACAGTCATTTCAGGAGCTGTAAGTCCCAACAGTTGTGATCTGTTCAGCATCATTTCCTCCGTATTGTCTTTGTGATTCTCTTTAACCCAATTTCTATATCCATCCGCTAATGGCTCAAGATTTCCGAAAGAATTTTCATCTGTCATTTCTTGAGTAGCATCACCTCTTCCAGATTTAAAAGGCACATTGATATTGTGTCCAGCTGCTTTTGCAGCCTCCTCAAGTGCAGAGTTTCCTGCTAAAACAATAGTATCTGCTAAACTAATTCCAAATTCAGAGGCAATTGGCTCTAAGACAGACAAAGTTGTCGCTAAACGTTTAGGTTCATTACCTTCCCAATTATTTTGAGGTGAGAGTCTAATTCTAGATCCGTTTGCGCCTCCTCTTAAATCTGATCCTCGAAAAGTTCTAGCACTATCCCAAGCAATCGTAATTCGATCAGAAATAGAAAGATTTGATTCCGTAATTTTTGTTTTCACATCCTCAATATTGTAATCTGATTTTCCAGTAGGAATCGGGTCTTGCCAAATTAAATCTTCAGACGGAAAGTTTGGCCCAATATATCTATTTCTAGAACCCATATCTCTATGAGTTAACTTAAACCAAGCTCTAGCAAATGTTTCTGAGAAATATTCTTGATCATCTTTAAATTTTAATGAAATTTCTCTATAGATTGGATCTTCTTTCATCGCCATATCAGCATCCGTCATTATTGGATTTTGTCTAATTTCAGGATTGTTTGCATCAACAGGTTTTTTATTTTCATCAATACTAACAGGTTCCCATTGCCAAGCTCCAGCTGGACTTTTTCTTAACTCCCAATCATGACTAAATAGCATGTCAAAATAACCATTATCCCATTTTGTTGGGTTAGTTGTCCATGCTCCTTCCAAACCACTAGTTATTGTGTTAGCTCCATTACCTTTAGGATTAATCCAACCAAATCCTTGGTCTTCAATATTAGCCCCCTCAGGTTCAGGACCTAAAAGACTATCGTCTCCGTTACCATGAGCTTTACCTACAGTGTGTCCACCGGCAGTAAGCGCGACAGTTTCTTCATCATTCATAGCCATTCTTGCAAAAGTTTCTCTAACGTGAAGGGCAGTCTTCAAAGGGTCAGGCATACCGTTAACTCCTTGAGGGTTAACATAAATTAAACCCATATGAGTAGCTCCTAATGGCTGTTCTAGTGTTGAAGGGTCTTCTAAATTATCATAACGCTCTTCACTTGGAGCTAAAAATTCATTTTCAGAACCCCAATAAATATCTTTTTCTGGATGCCATATATCTGTTCTTCCGTAAGAAAATCCAAAAGTTTTAAGCCCCATACTTTCATAGGCAATATTACCGGCCAAAATAAATAAATCAGCCCAGCTAATATTATTTCCATACTTCTTTTTAATTGGCCAAAGTAGGCGTCTAGCTTTATCTAAATTACCATTGTCAGGCCACGAGTTGAGCGGAGCAAATCTTAAATTTCCTGTTCCAGCTCCGCCTCTTCCATCTCCAGTTCTGTATGTTCCAGCGGCATGCCATGCCATTCTAATCATTAATCCACCATAATGTCCCCAGTCGGCTGGCCACCAATCTTGTGGCTCAGTCATTAAATCATGCATTTCTTTTTCAAGTGATTTAAAATCTAAATCTTTAACAGAGTCTCTATAATTAAAATCATTTCCAAAAGGATTTGATTTTGTATCATGTTGATGTAGTATATCCAAATTCAATGATTTTGGCCACCATTTTGTAACTGAATTTTCTTGAGTCGAGGTTGCACCGTGCATAAATGGGCACTTTCCAGATGAATTAGAATCGTTTTGCATGTTATTTGTATTTAATATTAAAAGCTTTGTTATTTATAATGATAAAAATAAAATAGGCGAATATAAAAACCTAATAATAAAAGTTAATTTTTTTTAAAATATGGAATTAAATTATTCGAAAATCATTGATAAAATTGAATCAATAGACCCTGTTAAATATTCACAAAATCGAAATTTTGTGGATGGTTCAGTAACTAAATTATCACCTTACATTTCAAGAGGAATGATTTCAACTAAATATGTATTTGAAAAAATTCTTGAAAAAGAAATTCCATTTTGGAAAATAGAAAAATTTATACAAGAATTATGTTGGAGAGATTATTGGCAGCTAATTTGGAAACGTGAAGGAAGCCGAATTGATTCTGACTTAAAAACAACTCAAGTTGGAGTAACTAATCATTCAATTTCAAAGTCAATTGTTGATGCTAATTGCGGTATTGAGGCTATTGATGACAGTATAAATAAACTTTATAGAACTGGCTATATGCACAATCATAACCGAATGTATTTGGCCTCAATAGCTTGTAATGTTGCAAAAAGTCATTGGCTAAATCCCGCGAAATGGATGTACTTTAATTTGTTTGATGGGGATTGGGGAAGTAATGCTCTTAGCTGGCAGTGGGTTTGCGGAAGTAACAGTAATAAAAAATACTATGCTAATCAGGAAAATATTAACAAATATTGCTACACTGTTCAAAGAAACACATTTCTTGATACAGATTATTCTAAGTTTGAATCACTACCAATTCCAGAGAATCTAAAAGAAACTGAAAATTTAAAACTATCAACCAAATTACCCGAAAATAAAATTTTAAAAATCGATAAAAACAATCCTACTCTAATTTATAATTACTACAATTTAGATCCTAAATGGAGACAAGAAAAAAACTATAACAGAGTTTTTCTTTTAGAACCTAAGACCTTTGAAAAGTACCCTGTTTCTTCAAAATGTATCGACTTTGCAATTGAATTGTCCAAAAACATAAAAGGCATTCAAATATATGTTGGCTCATTTTTTGATTTAGTTAAACAATATGATATCAAAAATACTTTCTATAAAGAACACCCCTTAAATAATTATCAAGGAATTGAAGATTCTAGAGACTGGATATTTGAAAGTCATGAAAACATAAAATCTTTTTTCAGTTATTGGAAAAAGTGTAAAAAAGAATTAAAAATTAAAAACATAATAAAATGAAAAAATTAACTCTATTACTGTCATTAATTATTGTCTCGTGTAGCTCATCTGATGAAGAATTTGAAGTTGCTGAAAGTACCCAGTTTAAATATATTAACTATATGACTTTAACAAACGAAAATACTGGTGGTGGATCCCAAAAAGCATATTTAAGCTCTGGAGTTACTGAGGAACAAGCTTTGTTTTGTTATTGTAATGAATTATGTTCTCGCGAAATAATTTCTGTTTATGAGATACAACGTAACGAAGGAACAAATGAAATTAGATATAAAATAAATCCATCAGACGATTACAAAACGATATCCTACAAAGATTGGTGTACTAAGTACAATTAATTGTATCTTAATACTTGAATGTCAAGACCAAAACAAGAGGAATATACTTCGTTTTTTAGTAATTATATAAATCTAACAACAGGAAATAATTACAGTGAATTAATAAAAAATCATGATGAAATTATTTGCGATTTTTGGACTAAAATTCCCTTTGAAAAATGGATGTATTCTTATGCAGATCACAAGTGGTCAATCAAGCAATTATTTCAACATGTTATTGATACAGAAAGAATTTTAGCTTTTAGAGCGTTATCAATTGCTAGAAAAGAACCTCATCCTTTGATGAGCTTTAATGAAAATGAATATGCCAAAAATGGAGATGCCAAAAACAGAGATCCTTTATCAATGATTAATGAATTTCGTTTTCTAAGAAAGTCCACAAACCATCTTTATGATTCATTTAACAATAAAGAAAAAATATTAACAGGCAAGGTTGTTGACAAAATAATTTCAGTTAATGCTTTAGGATTTATTATAATTGGCCACTCACTTCACCACATAAATGTTTGCAAAAAGCATTACGGCGTTTGATTATTCTCAATTAAAAAAAGAAAGAACTAGTAATACTGAAAACGCCCAAATTAATAATAACTGAAAACTAATTTTAATTTGTCTTTTTAAAACTTTGACCAAAAAATAAATTGAAATCCCTAATTGACCTAAAATACTTGGTAATAATACAAGCTCCCCAATAACGCCAACCATAACATAATCTAGCTTTAAATAAAAAGAAAGGTAAAACAGAGATATGATTAAAATCAGAAAATAATTTATATTTTTTAGTCCTGTCCTACTCATATATTATAATAAATTAAAAATAAAATTAAATAGATTAATAAATAAATTCTATAATAATCTCTTGTCTTTATGTAATTAGAATTTTCAGGGAACATATTTGAGAAAAGTGCAATTATTTCTTTAACAAACAATGGTTTAATATTAATTTTCCAATCGTTAGTTTGATATACAATTTTTCTAAACTTACTTCTAATAAAAGAGCTTGGTATCCCCCAAATAAATAATACTATCAATAAAACTGTTTTTAAGCTCATTTAAATAAATTAGGGAAAAACATATTTGTAGTCATTTGGTATTTTTTATAATCTGGCCTTTTAATTAAAGAATAATATTCTGAGGGTACAGCACCTGTTAAAAACACTAAAGTTTGATACATCAAGAAAGAAATATAAATAAGAGAAATCAAAACTCCAATAAAAATATAGATTTCTTCACTGAATATAAGAGATGAAAAACTAGCCAGAATAAGGGCATTCCAAATCATCCACTCAGAAAAATAATTTGGGTGTCTTGTATAATTCCATAAGCCCACATTACAAACTTTATTCTTTAAATTATTTTTTTTTGCATTAATCAAAAACGCTTGTTTTTGAATGTCTGCTATATGCTCCAATACAAAAAAAACTATCCATAAAACAAATCCAATAATTTCAAAAATTGAAAAATATTCATGACTATTATTAGAAATTAAAATTGCCGGGATAGCAAGAAAAGTTATGTTAGCAAAACATTGTAAAAGAATCTCAAATTGTATAGAAATTCTATTGTTTGTGAAACCTTTTTTTTTCCATCTAATTCTTTGAAATTGATATCTAGGAAGTTCTTTGTCTAAATATCCTTTTTTTAATAAAACCAATGCTCCTAAACCCATTCTAAGTCCAGCTATTAAATAAAGAGATGATATAATAATTTTTCTGGGCGTATAGCCTTCACCAAAAAATAATGCTATTATCCCAATTGATATTAATCCGAAAGGCCAAGCAATATCGACATATGACATTCTTTTAGTTAGAAGAGCCGGAATACAAGCTGCAATTAAAAAAACAGAAAGTTGAGCTACGAAATTGACAATCAAGAAGTTTTGAAATTTTTCAATTTGAAAAAAAATAATAAATACAATTAAAAATAAAATACTAGGAATAAATCTAGATTTGAATTTGTTAAAATTTTTAGACATAATGCTAATACTTTTTAAATTCGTGTTTTACCCAATCGACTTCCATAACCCATTCTCCTACCATTGGAGAATCAGTTATTTTAGCAAAATTTAAAATTGCAAACATAGCTTCTGGATATTCATCTCCTTGATCAATATTTCTATAAACTTCGTCTCCATTTAGCCTATAAACTAAGTCACTTTCTTCCCACTCTACTGAATAATCATTAAATTCATTTAAAGCTGTAGTCACTCCTGATCTTAAACTCCACCAATCCCCTTTGTCACAATCTCCAAGATTTTTAATTGCTCCTGTGGTGTAATGATCTTTTTCATAATCACCGTGATGTTCAAAAATATCTATCTCACCTGAACCTGTCATAGGCCAACACACATTTTCATTTACTTCTTGAACAGGAGATTCGTTGTTCTGAGCTCCTAAAATCCACCATGCTGGAAACATACTAAGCTGGCTTTCACCCTGAATTCGAAGTCTAGCCGTCCATTTACCTTTCACAAATTCTTTTCTGTTTTTTGAAGCTAATCTACCGGCAACATACTGAGTATTTGGATGTTGTTTGCCAAACTTATCTAAATTATCACACTCCACTTTTTCTTCAAGATTAACTACTCTAATTTTTAGTGTACCTTCACTAACTTCTCTAGTATTGTACTCTCCGTTGGGAACGTAACACTGCTTTTCATTATTAACCCAAATCCTTTGATCTTGCCAATTATTAGAATTAAAAGATTCAAAATTATCTATAAAATCCACTTCCCATAATTCATTAGTATTACTAATTTGATTAACTGAATTATTTGCAGTGTAAACTATTAGTGCATATCCAGCAATACATATAATTAAAGTTAAAATCAATCCATTCTCCTTTTTCATATTATTATTTTACAAATTCCAATTCAATTTCTTCTAATGATTTACCTTTTGTTTCAGGAAGTATTTTCAAAAACAATAAAACTCCAGCTAACGCTATCAACCCATAAATTAAAAATGTTAGTGCACTACCTAAATTTGACAATTCCCAAGGGAATATTTGTTGTATCGTCCAACTAGCAAAAGAATTTACAAAACCAATAACTCCTATAGCTAGTCCTCTAAACTTATTTGGAAATAACTCTGAAAGCATCACCCACATAATTGGCCCAAGTGAGAATGCAAAGCACGCAATAAAACCAAGAATTCCAAGAAGTACTAAAGTTGAATTCATTTCTATAGCGGCCTCTAAAATTGAACCTTCATTTTTGGCATAAACTTGATTACCTATAGCAGATTTGATATCCTTTTTAAACTTTACATCACTATCGTATTCAATATCTTGAAATATTAAAAGTTTATCAGAATTAATTTCTGTTAATGACAAGATTCCCTCATTTGAAAGTTTATATTTTGCTTGATTAAATCCATAAGCACATGTTAAAAGACTAATAGCAATTCCTGTCATTCCAATTAGTAATAATGGCCTTCTTCCCATTCTATCAACAAGATAAATAGCTATTAATGTAAATATAACGGTTGTAAAGCTTAGTAATACTCCTGAAGAAAAGGCAGCATCAGTTCCAATTCCGGTTTGTTTAAAAATTGAAGTTGCATAAAAATATATTGCATTAATTCCAGTTACTTGTTGTAGTATACCAAGCAATAATCCTACTCCCATTATATAACGAAGTGCTGGACTAAATAAATCGCTAAAATTAGTTTTAACTTTTATATTATTTGATTCAATATTCTTTATAATTGACTTAGTTTCCGTTTCAGCTTTTTCTTCTCCGTGAATACTAATTAAAACTTCTTTTGCAAGATTTGGTTTATCATTATTAAATAACCACCTTGGGCTTTTTGGAACAAAAAACATCAAAATAAAATATAAAATAGCTGGAATAAACTCTACTCCAAGCATCCAACGCCAAACATTTTCATCACTTAAAAAAGCGCTAGATGAATTTATCTCATTGAAATAATAGTTACTCAAAAAAGCTGCAAAAAATCCTAGTACAATATTAAGTTGTTGAATAGAAACTAGTTTTCCTCTGTTCTCAGAACTTGAAATTTCTGCAATATAAGTGGGAGCTAAAATTAGAGCAGCTCCAAACGCTAAACCTCCAATCATTCTAGCAATGTACAGCGTTTCATAACTGTAAGAATAGGCAGAAGCCAGTGCAGAAAAAGCGTATAGAAATGCTACAAATATTAATATTTTCTTTCTTCCAATTTGATCACTCAATTTACCTGAAATTAACATTGCAATCATAGCCGCAAACGATGGAGAGCTTACAACCCACCCAGTTTGAGTATCGTTTAAATTAAATTCTGGTCCCACATACGACATTACTCCTGATATTATTCCAGCATCAAATCCAAATAAAAATCCTCCAAGAGAAACTACAAAAGCAATAAATATTGATTTTTTTGACATGAACAATAGTTTATGATAATTGTCTAATTTAAGATAAAACAACAATTAAAAAAATAGCTTAAACTCTACAAAAACTTATTACAGTTGAAAATTATATCAATGAGTCAAAGCAAAATACTTAATTACAAATAAAAGAGTTATTTTTAATTAATTAACAATCATCAAGTTATGAATATTCAAGAAAAGATAGATAATTTATTTTCAAAAATATTTTCTGAAAAAATAATTAAAAAATTTGAAAAATATATTCTTTATCTAGCATCTTTAGGCTTTGTAATTCACTTAAGCATAATTCTATTAAATAACTATAACCTAATAGAACTGTCTGTTGTTGGAACCAATTTGTTTTCAAATCCAATTTCAGCATTGTACACTCCGTTTTCTTTTATATTAGTTTACGAAGCTTTTTTACTTATTTATTACATCCCAAGGTCTTTTACAACTGCAGTTGGAAAACAATATCAAATAATGTCTTTAATAGTAATTAGAAAAATATTTAAAGATATTCCTCTTGTTGACTTAAATGCAAATTGGATAGAAAATTCAAATAATCAACAGCTAGTTTTTGATCTTGTTGGAGTATTGATAATTTTCTTTTTGATTTATTTATTTAAAATAACTAAAGAAAGACTCCCCATTAAACGTGTATCCGATAAACTAGATCGTTTCATTGCATCAAAAAAATTGGTCAGCATTGTGCTTTTACCGACTCTATTTGCAATATGTATTATGAGTTTTGTTAATTGGTTTAGTGGAGTATTTATAGAGGAAACATTTGACGAAAATTTAAACAATCTTTTCTTTAATGAATTTTTCACAATATTAATTTTAGCTGATGTATTTATACTTTTACTTTCATTTCAATACACTGAAAGGTACAGTCAATTAATCAGAAATACTGGATTTATTATCTCAACAATTTTACTTAGACTTTCATTTTCAGTTTCTGGTTTAACCAGTATTCTTTTAATAATTTCAGGTATTATCTTTGGTCTACTTATTCTATTGATTTACAATGCTATTGAAAAAGACAATAAACTTGCATAATTAAATTATCAGTTTTTTTATACCTTTATTAGAAACCAAACTATTATAATATGAAAAAATTACTATTACTATTAATCGCAATAACAACTGTTAGTTGTAACAACACTCCTGAACCAGCTAAAGTTGTTGAAGGCACAGAAGTTGAGGCTAATACTGCAACTGATCCAAACGATTTCGAGGAATTGAAAAGCCTTGAGGGTAAATGGGCAGGAACTCTTGAAAGAACAGACGGAAGTTCTGATGAATTTACTTTAGACTACACAGTGACCTCAAATGGAAGTGCTATACTTGAAGAAAGTGACACTGGAGGAACTGAAATGTTGTCGATCTTTAATTTTCAAAACGATGAGCTGTTATTAACTCACTATTGTGGGCTTCAAAACAAACCAATTTCTAAATTAACTGGAAATAATAATGGCGTTTTAAGTTTTGCAACTGATTCTGAAATGAGTGGATTAACTCTTGAAAAGGATACTTATGTAACTTCCTGGGAAATTAATTTGTTGCCAGAAGACGAAAATCAACTGATGTACAAATATACTGTAAGTGGACCTGATGGAGATGTCTTTACAGCAACTTCTACACTGTCAAGAATATAAAAACAATATAGTTTTTTTATAAAAACCCCTCATTGTAGGGGTTTTTTTATTGTATAATAAATTCTGTAAATAAAATAAATAGAGCCATTGCTAATACAAAATACCCAAATCCTTTTTTTAGTTTGTTTCCGTCAATAAATTTTCCAAAATAAATTCCTAAAAAAATTCCCGCAATTGTTAAAGTTGTAAATACAATTAAAAAATTCCAGTCAATTGACATTATTAAAGCGTCACCTAAAAAAAATCCTAAAATGGATTTAAATGCTATAATTATAAGAGAAGTTCCAATAGCTTTTTTAATATCTAAATTGGTGAGTAGAACTAATGCCGGAATAATTATAAATCCTCCTCCAGCGCCTACAAAACCTGTTACTGCACCAATGACAAATCCTTCAATTAAAATTAATGGATAGTTATAAATAATGTTTCCTGTTCCACCTTTTCTTGAATTATTATTCAACATTGAATATGCTGCAGCAAACATCAAAACTATAAATACTCCAAACATTCCCATCCTTCTAGAGATAGAGAAATCTCCAATGTTGAAAAGAATTTCAGGAAGCTGAGGAATTACGTAAAGTCTAACAATCCAAACACCAATTAATGAAGGAATTCCAAAAACTATTGCGGTTGTCCAATCAACATTATTATTTCTATTCTGCTTTAACCCTCCAACTAAGGCTCCAAAACCAATAATAAAAAGTGAATACGCTGTTGCTACTTTTTCATCAAGCAAGAATAAATATGCTAAAACAGGTACAGCTAAAATAGATCCACCACCTCCAAATAAACCTAAAGATATTCCAATAAATAAGGCCATAAAATAACCGAATATCTCCATAAATTTGAGTAATAAGTTTCTAAAAGAATTACTTTAATATTACAATAAGCCTAACTGAGATAAAAATGAGTGATTATCGAAAAAATCTTGTTCTTGTAATATTTTTCCATCCTTCATTTTAACAATAGTAGTCCCGCTAATATCTAATTTATTTCCAGTAGCAGGAATCCCAAACATTTCTCCATCATGAGTGCCTTTAAAATTCCAGTGTTTTACTATGTTGTCTCCTTGTCCAAAAATATCTATAAAAGTAAATTCAGCATCTGAGAAGCCCGTCAAGTAGTTATTGTAATAGCCCTTGAATGCATCTATTCCAGTTAGATTTCCTGTGGCAGTTACAACTGTTGCATTCTCATCAAAACTATTAGTATCAATAAGATTTATATCTCTGTCTAAAAAAACTTTGTTCCAAACGGTTTTATAGGTTTTGATATCTTTTTCAAGTTGAGCATTTGCTGTTTCTAAGACCTGACACTCCTCACTTGCTTGTTGATTACAACTCACAATTAAAAGGATTGAAACAATAAATAATAATTTTTTCATTAGTTTAAATTTTTTGGTTATTTAACAAATATAGGACGAATTGATTTAAAAATTATATTTGAAATATTAATTACCCAATAATCATAACTGTTGCCATAACAATCATAATTGAATTTTCAATAAGGGTAGCCTCTGTCATTGGTAATTTTAAAACAGTCCCTAGACAAGCGCATTGAATAGACTGTTTTTTTAATAATACTTTACAAACCCCAATTGTAGTAGTTACTAATAGAATTAAAGTTGTTATTAATGCTACGTTAATTTCAAATCTCATTAAAAACATTAAACCTAATAATGTTTCGATAAAGGGATAAGTTCGTCCATAAAAAGAAATATGCTTTGCTAGTGGATCATACATTTTGAAAGATTGTGAGAACCCATTTAAATCAAGCATTTTAAAAAAACTGAAGACAATGAAGAATAAGCCCATAAAATCAAGCATAAACTCATTCCAGTTCCAGTTTTTAAAATGTAAAAGCACACTTGCAGATGTTATATAAAATATAATAAGTAGTAATGGTTTAAGCTGTTGGATTTTACTTTTATTTTCAAATTCTTTAACAATAGAGTTTTCGCTAAAATCACTTTCCAATATTTTGTATTTTTTAGGTAATAGTTTTTGAATAGTTTTCAGAGTTAAAGTCTCTTTAGATTTTATGACTAATTCTTTTCTTTCAAAATCAACCACTAAATGATTAATAGCCTCAAAGTTTTTTAGAGCATTCTCAATCGACGCTTTGCAACTTAAACACGTCATTCCAGATATCAAGAATTTTTGATTCATGAGTTAAAGTTACATTAATAATTTTTGAGATAATTTGCTGAAAATAAACTTTTAGTTTAATATTAATAACCAAAGTTTTTTCCAAACTAAATACAATAAATGCCCAGCAATAAGACCAATAGAGAGTATTTTTTGACTTTTATATCCTCCACCAAAAAATTTTAATTTTCTTACTAATAAATAAGAAAGTATTATGCTTAATAAAATCCATAATCCAAATGCAGAATAGTCAACTAATGTAAAATCTTTCATATAATAAATATAAATGATTATTGATAAAACTATTTTTCAATTCATAGTTTATTATTATAAGTTAAAAAAAACAATTATTTTCGCGTTTTAATTATGAATATAAAAACAATTACTTCTGACCACCTGGGTGTTTTCACAAGCATTGCTTGTATGTTACACTGTTTAGCAACTCCCTTACTATTTATAACTCAAGCACAAGCTTCTACATTGAGTCATGAAGTTCCATTTTTTTGGCAATCAATGAATTACTTATTTATTATAGTTTCTTTAGCTGCCATAACACGTTCAGTACAAAACTCAACTAATACATACGTTAAAATTCTTTTAATTAGCGCTTGGAGTTTACTTAGTTTTTTTATTATTAATGAAAGTTTTGAAATCTATCACATTCCTGAATTTTTCACTTACTTAGCTGCTATCACTCTATCTGCTTTACACATTTACAATCTAAAGTACTGTACATGTAAAGATGAAGAATGTTGTGTACACAAAAAATAAGTTGAAATTTATTTCATATTCTTTTCGATAAATTCTCTTACTCATTATTTTAATTTATTACTACGGCACAAAAGTTGTATTATTTATATTAAAAATTTAGTTATGAGAAAATTTATGGAATTCTGGGGAGTATATTACCCAATAATATTAGCATTCTTTTCGTTTGTTTATTCTGTAACACTTTGGTTTTCAGGGGATAAACTTGAAGGAATATTTGTAGGAATATGGGTTCCTTCAATATTATCAGCCTCAGTCGCTTTAAGACAAAGAAGAAGCGACAACCGTAATCTAAAAAGAAAATAATGGAAAATATTGGAATGTTTATTATGGGGAGTATTGTTTGTGCACTTTATCTTACAGGCTATCTATATATGATAAAGTATGCCAACGATTCCCACGATTCGGACTTAAAAAAAGATATTGAAAAGGCCAATAAAAACCGATCAAAAAATGGTAAATAGAACAATGTTTGATTTAACGTAAAAAAAAACATTATTCAATTTTAGATCTATAACAAAAATTATTTTCCTTAATTAATAGTAATAGTGATCTAAATTTTATTAATTTATAGAGTACAATAAATTATTACACAATTTGAATCTTTTAATTCTTTATGCTATTTCAACAATAGCGCTTTCTTTCTTTTGTTCAATTTTAGAAGCTGTTTTATTAAGCGTAAGCCCAACTTTTCTTAAAATCAAGATAAGTGAAGGTAAAAAGTATGCTTTTAACCTTCAAAAAATGAAAGAAAACATTGATGAGCCTCTAATAATAATTCTGACTTTAAACACTATTTCACACACTGTAGGAGCTATTCTTGTAGGAGTTCAAGCCAAGGAATTATACTCATCAATTAATAACAATTCTTACGATGTTTTTGGAATTCTCCTGACAGAAGATTTAGTTGTGGGAATTGTTTCTGGAATTATGACCATCTTAATTTTACTAGTTTCTGAAATAATTCCCAAAACATTAGGAGCAACGTATTGGCATAAACTTGTAAAAACTACTTCAATTTTTTTAAAAAATATTATCCCAGTATTTAAATATTCAGGAATATTATTTTTGCTTCAGTTTTTTACAAAACTGATTAATAAATCAAAAAATACCAATTTATTTTCCAGAGAAGATTTTTCAACTATGGCTGAAATTGCTGAAGAAGAAGGTGTTATTGAGGAGAGTGAATCTGATATTATTAAAAATATGATAAAATTCAAAGATGTTAGAATTAGAAACATTATGACACCTTTTTCAGTTATGAAAATTGCATCTGAAAATATTTCCATCGAAGAATTTTACAATAATAATCCTAATTTATCTTTTTCAAGAATTCCAGTTTACACAGGAAAAATGGATAACATTACAGGCTATGTTTTAAAGGATAATATTTTAGAATATATCGTAAAGAAAAAAGGAGATTTAAAACTTTCTGAAATAAAAAGAAAATCTGTAACCTCGGATTACGAATCCCCAATACCTAAAACTTTTGACAAATTAATTAAAGAAAGAGAACATATTTCTATAGTTTTAGATGAATATGGCACTGTAAGAGGATTAGTAACTATGGAAGACATAATTGAAACTCTTCTAGGTCGTGAAATTATGGATGAAACTGATCTTGTAGCAGATATGCAAGTATTGGCTAAGAATCAAAAGCTTTAGAGTCTAATGAATTAAATAAAGACAATATCACTTTATTGTATATTTTTTTGAAATTTAACTGAGTTCTTCCTCTGAATAAATCTTAAGTAATTTATAAGATTGATCAAGTTTTTCTAACATATTTAAATACCTTTCAACTAAACTTTTCATTTGATTTAAATCGCCCAAAAATTCATTTGAATAATAATAATTTCTGTCTATTATGAAAGAAGTTGGAACAAGGTCAGAATAAACGTATCCTTCCTGACTTTTTTCTTCTTTGGAAAAAAGAATTATTCTTTTATTAATTCGGGCAAGAGCTCTAAAAAAATAGTCATCAATTATTCTACTTACCGCCAAATTTCTTTGATTCAAATTGTTATATGTGTTTGAAAGTGCGTATCTAAAATTATCTGATTTAATTAGTCTTGTTGATCCAGTACTTTTTAATTCATCGTATAAACTGCTTTGAGAAAAAAACGAAACAGAGCCTCTTTCTGTTAATAATAACAGTTTTTCAGCAATTTGCTTATCACTTAAATCATTAGATTTATTTATAATATCAAAAATTAAGTCATCAGCCGCATTTCTACATCTTATTTGTAAATCTTTAATATTACTGATTTGAGTTCTTTCGCTTTCAATTATCGACTGCAAATCTTTAACTATTTCATTTTTATAATTTGCATTTTGATTTTCAACTCTAATTGAATCAATATAAAAAGACATTAAAACACTTAATAAAACCACTAATGATTGAAGAATGTATTTTATGTTATCTTTAAAAAACTTATTCATTACTTCAATATAAAATTTTAATTTTAAAAATATGAAGAAAATATTAATAATTGCATGTTTGATTTTTTACTCAAATATTTTTTCTCAAGACTATGACCTTGTTGAAAACATACAATACCAATATGACCAAAATGATGAATACTTTAATGAGCGTTCTAAGTTGGATATATATTATCCTAAAAATGAAAAAAAATTTGCAACCATAGTTTTTTTTCATGGTGGTGGATTAAGGAATGGCAATAAATATATTCCTGATTTTTTAAAAGAAAAAAATATTTCTATAGTTGCTCCGAATTACAGATTAAATCCAAAAGTAAATGCTCCAAAATATATTGAAGATGCAGCTGCTTCAATTGCATGGGTTTTTAATAATATCGAAAAGTACGGAGGAGACAAAAAATTAATTTTTATTTCTGGAAATTCTGCTGGAGGTTACTTAACAAGTTTAATCGGACTTGATAAAAAATATTTAAATAAACACGGAATAGATGCTAACGACATTGCAGGGTTAATTCCCTTAACAGGACACGCAATAACTCATTTTACCGTAAGAAGTGAAATGGGTATTGACCCTTTAAAACCTGTTGTTGATGATTTAGCACCTCTATACCACGTTAGAGCTGATGCGCCACCTATTCTCTTGCTTACTGGAAATAGAGAGTTAGAACTTTTAGGAAGGTTTGAGGAAAATGCCTACTTAATGAGAATGCTAAAAATTGCTGGACACAAAGAGGTTGAACATATGGAGTTTGATGGATATGGTCACGGAATTTCAATTCCAGCAATGCCAATTTTATTAAAAAAAGTAAATGAATTAACGGCGAAAATAAAAAGTAATCAATAAAAAAGTATTAAAGTTCATCCTAGACTTTTTTAATATTATTATTTAATAGCTGTTAAGAAAATTTAAAATCTGATGTTCTGACCAATAAAAATCTCCTTTTGAAATAAATCCTACATGGCCACCATAGCGTGGAGTCATTAGATTAAAGTTTAAGTTTTTTTTTGCCTCTGTAATTGGGAAACAAGATTCTGACAAAAAAGGATCATCCAATGCATTAATTAAAAGAGTTGGTTTTGAAATATTAGTTATAAATTGCTTGCTACTTGCTTTGGAATAATAATCCTGAGCATTTTTAAAGCCATTAATTTTACTAGTAAAATACTCATCAAAATCCGTTAACTTTTTTACAAGTTTCAATGATTGTATATCCAAATCATCAGGAAATTGCTTGTGTTTTAAATACATTTTTTTTGATAAGGTTAGTAAAAAACGCCAGTTGTAGAGTGTGTTTTCACGTCGCTGCAATGCTATCGACGAACCCTTTAGATCAACTGGAACAGAGATAGCTACACTAGCCTTAATTTTTGAACTTAAATTAAATAAGCCATCTCCATTATATTTTAAAATTAAGTTTCCACCTAAACTAAAGCCTACTAAATAAACAGAATCATAATTTGGTAGTACATAATTAATAACAGTATGTAGATCGTCTGTTTTACCACTATGATATGTGATCAACTGGCGATTAATTTCCCCACTACAAAAACGATAATTCAACGCAGCAATTGAATAACCATTTTTAGATAAAATTTTAGCAGTAGCCTGAATATATTTAGAGTCACTACTGCCTTCAAGCCCATGACATAATATTACAATTTTTTTACTTCCATTCTCAATAAAGTCAATATCTAAAAAATCATTGTCTGATGTTTCTAAACGCTTACGCTTAAACGCAACAGGTTTAATTCTTCTAAATAATGAACTGTAAATAGTATTAAAATGTCTATTCTTAAAAAGGAATGGAGGAGTATAATCAGTTGCTATTATAGGCATTGTGTTTAGTTATAAAATTGAAAATAAGATATTCCTATGATTTATTACGAGTAAAGTAATTGTTCTTCCAAAGAAAAAACATTATTAAAAAAGTAGCTGTAAAATAGTATTGAGAGGGTTCATTAAATGGGTCTAGTAAATCAGTTTGGTCACTGTAATCTGAAACGCCTAAAAGAAATAAACAAACAGCTATAATAAAAGGTAAATGTTTTAATTGTCTTTTCATAAACTACGCTTAAGTTTAAAACTTAAGATGTAAAATTAATGATGAAATAAGTAATAGAAAAGTAATTAAAGAAGAAATAGTGCGAATTAAATTTAAATTATTCCACTTAGACTCAATACTTGTTCTTAAAAACTTAATTTTTTGTATAGAAATAGATTCTAAGTTGGTTTTATCTAATTTTTTATTCAAAGGTATATTTCCGAATAAGGTTACACCAAACACTCCAATCCAATAACTAACAAGAGTAAATATAAATAGCCAAAAAATCTTATTAGGATATGAACCAAAAAATAAAATAGGAACCAACGCTACGGAAATTATTGAGAAAACAAATACAATTTTAAACGGAATATTTAATATGACTCGGTTCATAGATTGTAGTGATTTTAGATATTCTATATCACTTAATTTTCCTATGCCTGGTTTTACGGCATTTGACCAAGTAAAAAAAACACCTGACATCAATCCGGTTGATAATATTGCGGAGGCCAAAATAATTATTTCAATTTTCATTTCACAAATATAAGAACTGAACTAAAAGAAGAAGAAATGCCTAATTTGGATTACAGTTTGTAAAGTTTGGTTTTTTAGATTCTGGCCAATTAGTTATACCGCCAAAAAAATCGTCACAATTAGTCACTTTAGAAACATCCCATCCACTTAAATCCATTCCTTCAATGTATTTTTCACCAGAACTATTACTAAAAAAACCTGACATATTTGTCGCTTTGCTTACATCCCAATTATTAATATTAGGATTTATGTTTTCTAATTGCATTGCTAATCTAAAATCTTCAACATTACTTACCTTCCAATAACTTAAATCTGACTTAACAGGCTTGTCAGAATCAAAAAGCCCATACATACTAGTCCAATTACTAACATCCCAATTTTCCATTCCTTTGATTTCAGTTCTTAAAAAAAGACCTGCTGCAGAATCTTCATTAGTTATTTCTACTTTAGTTGTAACCAGTACGCTTAAATCCGAATAAGTGTTTAATACATTCTTTAACCAAGCTAAATCAACAGCAGTATAATATACTGAGTGGTTAAAGCTAATGAAATCAGGTCCTCCATTTTTTCCATTGAATCCAGCAACTATTCCCTTTAGATCTGCCTTTTTTCCTACAGGAACCCAATCTCTAGCTTTTATTGTTACTCCATTTTCTGCAACATAAAAGGGTAATTCTTTATCTTCATCAGGTGAACAAGATACAAGTGAAATAAACAGTAATAGTAGAAGGAGTTTTTTCACAAAAAAAAATGAAATTTTTTAGTTAATATGAAAATTCTTCATCTTCTTGAGCCTTAGCTCTTTTGTAAACATTGATTTTTTTTATTTTACCATTTTTAAAAAGGATGTCATGAACATTATGTTCGAAAATTTCATCACCATTCTCATCAACATCAGTATATTCATTTCCAGTTGTTAGCCACTGTTCAATAATACCCTCTTTATTTTTTGCAGCATTTGCAATCATCCATTTTACTTCCCATTTTGGGTTAGCATTAGCATTATTGAACCAATTGTCTAAAATCTCTATGTGTGCTGCATTTCCTTTTACTACACTCCCGTCTGCAGTGTAACCTTCCCAATCTTCAGCATTTATTTCTGCAATAATATCTAAATTTTTATCATTATGTGCTTGTATATATTTAAGCCATATCTCTTGATTTGAAGTTTCTCCAGCAATTATAGGAGTCATTTCAGTAGTCCCATCCATTATGGCAGAACCAATTTTCAAGTCAGGAGATTCGGTAGAGTTTTGTGGTTGGTTGTTTGTACAGCCAATTAAAAGCATAACAAGCATTATGTAAGCAAAATTGTTTTTCATTTATGTTAAGATTAAATTCATATTAATATACAATTTTTATTTCAACATTAAATAGATGAAATATGCCTATGGTTTAGTTGTTTGTTTTATAACTCTTCTCTAAAGGGATGAAGTCAATATCAAGATATGCTCCATTAGCGTTATCATCTGAAACTATTTGAGGTTTTCCTTTAATAATTTCAATAGAATTTCGATGTATATGTCCAGCAAAAATACCCATTACATTAGGCGACTCAAAAACTTTTTTATGAAATTCAAATGTTGTTTTAGTATGACCATTTTTTGGCCACTTAGGACGTCTTTCTAATTCAAAATTTCTATCAGTTGTTGCTCCCCAAAATGGGTTCCCGCAACCAAAAGAAATTTTCTTTCCGGGAACGTACATTGGAATGTGAATTAATAGAACAATAGGTAATCCAGATTCAACTTGTTTAGAAAAAAAAACCAATTGCTCTTCATTTATTTCATATGTTGAATTATCTATAGCTAAAAATTTAATTCCTTTTATATCATAAGCTGCCATTAAAGGGTTTTTTCCTTGATATAAAGGCATTAATCGCTTTTCTATCCATTCATCTCGAAGAGACTTTAATTCTCCTTTCATTCCCTCGTAATGCCAATCGTGATTTCCCGCAATATAAATGTAGGGAATACTAATAGCTTCTAGCTTGGAAAGAACCCATTCAATTGCAAGTTCGGACGGGAAACTGAATATATCACCAACTAATGTAATAATATCTGCATTTACTTCTTTGGCAAATGCAAGTGCTGCTTCAAAGGACTTTTTAGGATTTGTTTTTTCTTGCGTTTTGAAGTGTGTAGTTTGGTTGTAAGCACTAGCCATCCTGTTGCTGTAATTTAAAAAAGGCTTACCTCTATAGTCGTCCATATGCAAATGTGTGTCTGCAATATGGACTATTTTTATTTTTTCTTTGATAACCTTACTATGAAAAGATACTCTTTCCTGGTCCATAGTAACGTAAACTTCAAAAGTTTGTTCAGGTATTTTTATTTTTTCTTTTGTACAGGAAACAGTTGAAAGTCCAAGTCCTGTAATCACAGTGGTTGTCTCCTTTATAAATGACCTTCTTTTCATAAAATTTTAACAACAACCACAACTTTTTTGAGAAACGTGATCTATTGATTTTTTAATTTTACAAGAGTAAATAGGATATTTAGCGAGAAATATTTCTGCTAACATAACATTAGAAATATAATTATCTCCACCAAATTTATTTCTCACGGCAGAACCAAATTCTTCAGTAGTATATGATTTGTTTTCTAGTCCTAATGGGTTGTTGCTTTCTTTCACAAAAAATATTTTATAATTCAAATATACAATTATCTAATCCTTATTAACCTACTTAAGAGGATTAGAAGTTGATGAATTCAAAGAAGAGGACATGCCTATGGTTTAAACCTTATTTTCCATTTTGTATTGGTTCAGTGTCAGGCATTAATTTATTTAGAATAAAATAAACAGGGCAAAACTTAGTTATTGGACTTATAATTTGAAGCCCCCCAACTGCAACAGCAATCCATAAAAAATCTAAATTAGTAGTGTAGAAAGTTAATACTACGCTAATTAAATATAATAAACCAACAATAGCGTCGTGAGCTCTGACTTTAGAAATATTTTTTTCCATTTAAAAATAATTTTATTAATTGATACTAATATAAAAAAACATTCCGACTTAAATTTTAGTTTGGCCTACTTACGTGGATCAGAATTTGCATAATTAAAGTAAAAAGATATGTCTATCTTTTAGCTTTATCTAAAATCTTTTGTAAAGTTTCAACGAGTTTTATGTTTCTTCCATTGACTTTTTTAGATTCTTTTGAAATTGTAATAGATAGATTTTTTATTATCTCTTTTCTTTTTGGTGTCATCACTTTTTTTTCTTTTTTCATAATTGTTAATTTTAAATCTTAGTGATAAAAAAAACCCGATAAAGCAACAAATGATAGTATAATTTTTTTCATAATATTTATTTTAATTACAAAATACAATATCGATGCCAGAAATATAAAAATAAGTTTATTAACAAAAATTTAATATTAACCTACTTACGAGGATTAGAAGTTGCTGAATTAAAAGAAGAAGATATGCCTATGGTTTAAATTTTTTCTTTTGTTGAATTTATTTTAAGTAATGATTTTCCTGTCTTATCTTTCATAACAATTCTGGTTCTAATCATACCATCCGAATTAAAATTTTCAATTATTTTCCCGCTTATTCCATAATTTGAAAAATCTATATAATTCCAAGTCATTGATTTATCGGCTTTATTCCATTTCCCTGTCCAGAAAGTGTTACTACCATCGCTTTTAAATTCCCAACGATTAAATTGACTTGATGTTTTATCATAACAAATTATATGCTTGCTTATGCTATCATCATTATAAACCATTATTTCAAGGTAATTATTTGATAGAATTAAATTTGTTTCAGTTATTCCTCTCGTCTGTGTCCTTTCTTTTGTCCAAACTGATTTTTCAAAAACCGCACTATTTTTCCATTTACCTTCCCATTTTGTCAATATATCAAAAGCATCATTTTTAGATAATTTTTGAGCGTTTAAATAACCTGTTCCTAAAACAGGTAGTATCATAATAATTAAGAGTAATTTTTTCATATCCAAATATAATAATTATCTAAACCACATTAATCTAATTCATTTATAGAAGTCGCTGAATTAAAAGAAGAAGATATGCCTATGATTTAGTTATCCTAACTGCCAAGTAATTGGAATGCTATAAGGAACTCTTACAGGTTTACCGTTAGCTTTTCCTGGAATCAATTTAGGAAGCTTCTTGATTATTTTCAGTGCTGCTTT